>ERZ773193.121-NODE-121-length-118770-cov-13.613217_pt1 | contig 118770 bp, 102 predicted proteins | sample MGYA00511110_ERZ773193 | MGnify/ENA primary metagenome ERZ773193 (study PRJEB29015, sample SAMEA2737784) | human gut metagenome | biome: human gut; feature: human-associated habitat; material: faeces | place: China | collected 2012 ... | reverse complement strand
GAAATCAAAAGATTAAAGAACAAGAATGACAATAGTTCAAACTAATTCACTACCTTTGCCCTTGGAAACCTTCACGCAACCTTGCGCAGAACAACGCAAGTCACTGGTGGAGCAAACGGAGGAGATTACGGTTGAGTTGCTTTTAGAAAGTAATGATATTCAGCTATTTGGAAATAAATTACGATTCCTGGTGGCACCACAGAATGAGAGAGAGTTGCAGCAATGCAACTCTTTTTTTATAACATTGTGTATTTGCTGCAAAACGGTCGGCAGGAATAGCACCCCGGACCGTGCCGCCGGACAGACGATTCGCCCCGCAAGCGTTTCCCGGCCTACCGCTCCGGTTCCCGGAAAAAATACGAAGGGAAGACCGGAATCGGATTAAATGATTATTTTTGCATCGGAACAAATCGCCGCAAGCATGAAAAAACGCTGGATCGTCTTCACCGTATTACTTATCGTCGCCCTGACCGCATTCCTCTACATCCGCTTCTTCTTCGTCTTCGGCGAGGGCGTCAAAAGCGGAGAGTTGAACTATGTCGTCTATAAAGGGCTCGTCTTCAAAACCTACGAAGGCAAGCTGATCCAATCCGGCATACGGTCCAAAACGGCCGGTACGATCCAATCCTACGAATTCGAATTTTCCGTCGAAAACGAAGCGCTCGCCCGCAAGCTGATGCTGCTGGGCGGCAAAAACATCGAACTCCACTACAAGGAGTATTTCGGAGCGCTTCCCTGGCGGGGATTCTCGAAATTCGTGGTCGATAGTATCGTCACAAAACCGATCGGCTCCCTGCCGATCGACTCCGAAACGGAACGATAACAAACTACTCCGAAGTCGCAGCAAACGACTCCGGCCATTTTTCCCGAAATATTTTTTCGGTCCGACTCCCGAATCCGCAGACAGTCCCCATGTTGCATCGTTTCCGACACTCCATCGCTTCGTTCTCGCTTCCGACGCGGCTCAACAACCCATTCCACTACACTCCGCATCCGCTGTGCGAATTAGCGGCCCGGGAGCTGCAAGCCTACTTGTGCGAACGGAAAGAGTGGACCGAAGAACTCTCTGCGGGTAAAATGTTCGGAGTGCTGGTCGTGAAGGATTCAGCCGGAACTGTAGGCTTTCTGACCGCATTTTCAGGTAATCTGGCCGGCAGCAACAGCCACGAATACTTCGTCCCGCCCATCTACGACATGTTGCGGCCCGGTGATCTCTTCCGCACCGAAGAGGCCGCCATTTCGGACCTGAACCGGCAAATCGAAACCCTCGAAACGGCCGGCCGCTACAGGGAACTTCTCCGAACCATAGAAGAAACGGAAACAGAAGCCGCCCGGGAAATCGCAGCCGCAAAAGCCCGAATGCGAATCGCAAAAGCCACCCGAGAAGCCCGACGCAGGGAGCACCCGGATGAAAATACGCAGACGGCTTTAGTCCGGGAAAGCCAACACGAAAAAGCGGAGCTGCACCGGTTGAAACAGAGTTGGAAAAATCGGATCGCATCGCTTCACGCACAACGAACCTCCATCGCGGAACGAATCGAATCCCTGCGCTGCGAGCGTAAGGCCCGTTCTGCGGCTCTTCAGGCAAAACTATTTCGCAAGTTCCGTCTGCTCAACGCCCTCGGAGAGATACGCGATCTGGCGGAAATATTCGCACCGACTCCGCAGGGTACACCCCCGGCCGGTGCAGGGGAGTGTGCGGCCCCCAAACTGCTGCAATACGCTTTCGAACACCGGCTTACACCGCTGGCGATCGCCGAATTCTGGTGGGGAGCCTCGCCGAAGGGCGAAATCCGCCGTCACGGACACTACTATCCCGCCTGCCGAGGTAAATGCGGCCCGATTCTCGCCCACATGCTTCGGGGACTCGACGTCGAGCCCGAACCCGATCGCGCCTGCCCGCAGTCCGCCCCGGAGCTCCTGTACGAAGACCGCTGGATAGCCGCCGTCTTCAAACCTGCCGGGATGCTCTCCGTTCCTGGAAAATCGGAAGCTCCGTCGATCCTCGACTGGGCTCGGGAGCGTTATCCCGCAGCTACGGGACCGCTCGTCGTCCACCGCCTCGATATGGACACCTCGGGTGTACTGCTGCTCGCCCTGACCAAAGAAGCGCACCAGGATCTCCAGGCCCAATTCAAACACCGGACCGTCCGAAAACGCTACATCGCCCTGCTGGAGGGGCGGATAACCCCGCCGAAAGGACGTATCGAACTACCCCTGCGACCGGACCTCCACGACCGTCCCCGACAGGCGGTCGATCCCCTGCACGGAAAGCCGGCGATCACGGAGTACGAAGTGTTGGAATTCCGGAACGGCCGCACCCGCATCGCCTTCTACCCGCTGACCGGCCGCACGCACCAGTTGCGCGTCCATGCGGCCCATCCATCGGGACTCAATGCTCCGATCGCGGGCGACCGACTGTACGGAACAGCCGGCCGGCGGTTGCTTCTGCATGCCGAACGGATCGAATTCCGCCATCCGGCGACCGGCGATCGGATAGCGATCGAAAAACCGGCGGATTTCTAACACCGCAAGAAAAAGCGGACGCATCACGCAGCCCGCTTTTCCCACCATTTAACTTTTATTACCCCGACCGGAACTATTTCATCCGGTTTATCATTTGTTACTTGTAATTCCTGACTGAAGCCACATGCGGAGCGATTTTCATCGTCCCGGTACGCACGCCCTGGGATTCAGGTGCCACGAATTCGGAAACGGGAGCCGCGCCCGCCTTGGTGAAGGTATGGCTCTGGCGCAACAGTACACCCGGATTCTCGTCCGCAGCGACACCTACGGCCAGAATCGTATGCTCCGTATCCCATTTGCACAGGTAGAGCTTGCCGGTAGGACACCACGTACCGCCGACCAACAACGTTTCGATAACCTCGTCGTCGGAAATCGCACTGGTCGGATCGTTCGGATCCTCGGCGACCATCGTTCCGTACCACTCCTTCGCATTCTCGGCTGCAAAAGTCACCATGACATAGGCCTGACCCTGACAATCCGCATACTTCTCGTTATCGAGCGCATAGAGATCGTCGCCGTTGAAGTATTTGTCGATGGTCGCCGTTACCGTCGCATTGCTCACGGCTTTAGGCAGCGTTTCGATGGGATCGGAAACGTACACCTCCGCCTGCGGCTTGCCGAATTCGTCGATGCTGGCTACCCATACATAATATTTCGTTCCCGGTTCGAGCACCTTCGTATAGCTGTAACCCGACTGGCCGCACACCCGGTTATTATCGAGATTGTCGATATCCTGTCCCACGTACTCCGTCACATAAGCCTTCATATCGGCCTTGTACCGCTCGTAATCGGCCTCGGAGATCAAATCGAACATGTAGGGAACCGTATCGTCCGAAGGCTTGATCGATATGTTCATTCCGCGCGAAGTAAGGTCGGAATGGGTCACCGTGAACTGGCACGCCGCCGGATCGATATTGGGTTTGCTCGTGCGGAACGGGAATTTCTGAATCGGAGTGGTCGGAGCACTGGCCGCCCAACCGAAGATCAGCACCCAATATTCGGTATCGGGCAGATAAACTCCTTCGTTCTCGTATTCATATACGCCCGGAGCAGCCATGAAATCGAGCATGAAGCTGTCCTCCGCTATGATTGTCTGGAGCAAAGCATCGTCGTCGAGTCCTTGGTAGCGGAACGCCGGACGGATGGCCGAATAATACGGAAACTCGAGATCGGACGGAGTAATCGTAAAGTCCGCTCCGTTATAATAGCAGGTAAACTCCACCTTAAAAGTAGCTCCCGCAGCCAGTTCCTTGGTCTTGAAAGTCGTTTTCTCGATCGCGGTATTCACTTCGCCCGCTGCATCGAGCCCCGCAGCAAAAGCCAGGTAATCGGTATTCGGATCCAGCCCCTCGAATGCATAGTTCGATTCGCCTTGAGATCCCAACTTTTTGAGAGCCTCTTCGACCGAGCCGTAATTCTTGACCGCTTCTGCCATCATATTCTTCATATATACGGCCAAATCGCCCGAGTGGTGCTGATCGAGGATCTGCTTGGAAAGAACGTCGTAATAGTAAACCGCATCGTTGTCCGAAGGCACCACTTTCATATTCACTCCGGTCGGAGTCGGCTCACCGAGCGTAATTTCAAATGTAGTTCCTGCCAGGGGGGGGGTAGCCGTCCCTTTCTGATCGACCTTCAATACCACCTGGGCCGTACCGGCCGTCACCGTCACCACTGCCTGGGGCTTCGGTTCCGAAGCCGTATTCTCCTCGGCCGTCACCGTGAAATGAGTGCCGTCCGACTTTTCGACTTTACACCATGTCTGATTCGATTCCACCTGCCATGTAGCCTGGTCGGTCTTAACCTCGATCGTCCTGGTACCGCCGACAGCTTCGAAAACCAGGTCGGTCGAAGGATCGATCTGCAACAATGCAGTCGCATTGTCGTCATCGCTACAACTTGTCGTAAACCCCAACAGACAGCATAATATCCCAAAATAAATTTTTTTCATATTTTAGTGCCTAAAATTTAACTATATAAGAGAAATATATTATAAAGTAATTTTTCCTTTCTAAAACAAGATTAAAAAATTATTCTGTAAAAGACAAATTTTGTTCCCGTTTTGAAATTACAATAACGACAAAAAGAACAAAAAATATCCGATTTAATCTGTTTTCGGTCAAAACCTTTCTTCGATCAACCTGTCTGCCGATTCCCATACCTATTTTATAATTGAATCCCAATCGATTCGACAGAAAAGTACGGAACATCCTCCACCGTGAATGCAATTTAGTACCTTTGTGGCGTAAAATTCGAATCAATATATTTTAATCATAGAATCCGCTCCGATTTTTCCACGGCCGGAGAGGTATAAAACGAAATCGCAATGCTGCCTCTCATCACACTACGACTGCAAAACCAGTTATTGGTTCAGCCGCCTTTCGACGCTCCGCAACAGGTCGTGGAGTGGATGGGAGCCGTACAAGCCCAGGACTACCGCATGGCCAAATGGGCCGTCGGCTGCCGCACCGCATCGACCGATGCCACACAGATCGAAGCCGCCCTGAACAGGGGCGACATCCTGCGCACGCACCTGTTGCGCCCGACGTGGCATTTCGTCTCCTCGAAAGACCTGCGCTGGATGCTCTCGCTCACTGCCGACCGCATCCGTGCCGCCAACGACTCCTACGCCCGGGGCACAGACGCCGCTCTCGACTCCAAATCGATTCACCGCTACATGAACCTGCTGCAAAAGACGCTGGAAGGGAACAAACACCGGACGAAAGAGGAAATCGGAGAAGCGCTGAATCAGCGGGGCATTCCACTCTCGCAATATGCGCTGCGGCATCTGCTGATGCGGGCCGAAACGGACGGCATCGTCTGCAGCGGCGCCGACAAGAAGGGCACCGCGACCTATGCCCTTCTCGACGAACGGGCTCCGCGCGGCGAAGAACCTTCCCGTGAAGAGGCATTGGCCCGGCTGGCCCGAATCTATTTCCGCAGCTACTCCCCCGCCACGCTCGCCGATTTCACCTGGTGGTCGGGACTCACCGCCACCGAAGCCCGCCGCGCCGTGGCGAGCATCGCCGAAGCACTCTCGACCGAACATTTCGTCGACAGGGATTTTTTCGTATTCCGCAACGCTGCAGCGGCCGCTCCTCCGTGCGACACGACGCATCTGCTGCCCGCCTACGACCAATACCTGATCGGCTACAAGGACCGTTCGGACGTCCTTGCAAAAGAGCACACCTCCAAAGCCTTCAACTCCTACGGAATTTTCCAACCGGTCATCCTTTGCGACGGACAGATCGTCGGCAATTGGAAACGAACCGCAGGACGAGGGAACGTCACCATACAAACGACCTTATGGGAAGATACCGCCCCCGAGTCGCTGGATGCCGCCGTCGCGCGGTACCGGTTGTTCATCGGCGGAACAAAGTCGGAAAACAGTCCGGAGGCTTTGTGAAATAATGATTACTTTTGCAGGGAACATCACGCAAGATTCCTCCGAAAACAATGAAAGAAAACTGGAAACCGGGAACGCTGATCTACCCGCTACCGGCCGTACTGGTCAGTTGCGGCGCCACCCCCGACGAATATAACCTGCTGACCGTCGCCTGGACGGGTACGGTCTGCACCAATCCCCCGATGTGCTACATCTCGGTCCGCCCGGAGCGGCACTCCTACGACATCATCCGCCGCACGGGTGAATTCGTCATCAACCTCACCACCGAAGAGCTGGCACGCGCTACGGACTGGTGCGGCGTACGTTCCGGCCGCGACCACGACAAATTTCGGGAAACGGGACTTACTCCGGTTCCGGCGACCGTCGTCAAGGCTCCCGTCGTAGCCGAAGCTCCCCTGTCGATCGAATGCCGCGTACGACAGATCCTACCGTTAGGATCGCACGACCTGTTTCTGGCCGAAGTGGTGAATATCCAGGCCGACAGCCGCTACATCGACTCCGAAACGGGTAAACTGGAGTTGCAGAAAGCCCGCCCCATCGTCTATTCGCACGGCGAATACTTCGCACTGGGCCGTATGCTGGGCTACTTCGGCTGGTCGGTCCGCCGCAAAAAGAGAATCAAACGGGAGCGACAACCCGACAAAATGAAAAAATAGCCCCTGCGGACGGAAAATTTCCGTCCGCTTCCTATTTCGGTACAGCCGGAAACGCCTATCTTTTTTCCGACAAGGCTGCGGCCCACTCCGGCTCGCGGAATCCGACCAAAATCTTGTCGGAAGCGATCAGCAAAGGCCGTTTCACCAACATACCGTCGGTCGAAAGCACGCGGATCAGCTCTTCGCGCGGAGCCGTGCGGACCTTTTCTTTCAAGTTGAGCGCCTTATAACGCAGACCGCTGGTATTGAAAAATCTATTGACCGCAAGACCGCTGCGATCGATCCACTCTTCGAGCTCCGCTTCGGAGGGATTCTGCTGCACGATATCGCGCACTTCGACTTCGATCCCGCGCTCCTGCAACCATTTAAGGGCTTTCTGACAAGTGCTGCAACGGGGATAGCAAATAAACAAGGGTTTCATTTTCATCGTATTTCGAAATACAAATATAGTGAAAACCGAGGGCTGAATCAAATTTGCACGAACCGACGCTCGAAGCATGCGCCGAGGACGCTCGTGAACTCTGCCATGCAAGGATGAGAAAACTGAAAATTAAGTTTGGCCTACCGCTTGTCTTCCATTATCTTTGCAGAAGATAGGATACGCCTCAGAAAACTGAGAGTAAGCTCCCGTTTTCTTCTCGACTTTCACTATCTTTGCAAAAGATCGGAAGCGGTTCGACAATCTTCGCGTGCAAGTCCCGCACGATTGCTCTCACCTTTCCCTGTCTTGGAAAAACGGAACCGAAGAATTTATGCTGCAACAAACCATCCGGAGTTGGATCGACCAACTGCTCGTTTACATCGGAATCTCTGCGGACAGCGCCCGCGGCATCGACCAATGGGTCATCCTGGCCATCATCGTCGCCATCGGCGTAGGGCTGGACTTCCTGATCCGCCTGCTGTTGTTGCAGGTCGTGCGACGCGTCGTCAAGCAGACCAAAGTCACGTGGGACGACATCATCTTCGACGACAAAGTCCTGCGGCGGCTGTGCCACATCGTCACCCCGATCCTGGTGGTGGTGATGCTGCCCATCGCCTTTCCCGATCAAAACGGCCTCGTCGTCCTGATCACGCGGCTGGTACAGATAGCGATCGTCATCGCCGTCCTGCGCTTCGTCAATTCCCTGCTGGAAGCCATATTTCAACTGATGGGCCGCCGGGAGGAGTGGAAAGGCAAGCCGCTGAAGGGCTTGATGCAGACCGGACAGGTCATCGCCTTCCTGGTCGCCGTCATCCTCGTCTTCTCGATTCTTCTCGACCGCTCTCCGGCGATGTTCCTCACCGGTCTGGGCGCTTCGGCCGCGATCTTCATGCTGGTCTTCCGCGACAGCATCCTGGGTTTCGTATCGGGCATCCAACTGTCGGCCAACAACATGCTCAAAGTCGGCGACTGGATCAGCATGCCCAAGTACGGCGCCGACGGCACGGTGGAGGAGGTCACGCTCAACACGGTCAAAGTCCGCAACTGGGACAACACGATCGTCACCCTCCCGCCCTACCTGCTGGTGAGCGACTCGTTCCAAAACTGGGAAGGAATGCGTTCCTCGGGAGGGCGCCGCGTCAAGCGCTCGATCAATATCGACATGACCAGCATCCGTTTCTGCACACCCGAAATGCTGGAGCGATACAAGCGCATCGACCTGCTGAAAGATTACATCGCCCGGACCCAGCAGCGGGTCGAGGAGTATAACCGGCAACACGACATCCCCTCCGGTGAAGACAAAATCAACGGACTGCACCAAACCAACATCGGGGTCTTCCGAAACTACCTGAACCTCTATCTCAAGCAGAACGAACGGGTCAATCACAACATGATGGTACTCGTCCGGCAACTGCAGCCCACCGAACAAGGCCTCCCGATGGAGCTTTACTTCTTCACCGACACGGTGGACTGGGTCCCGTACGAAGGCATTCAGGCCGACGTATTCGATCACGTGCTGGCCGTCATCCCCGAATTCGACCTGCGCGTTTTCCAAAACCCTTCGGGCAACGACCTGCGGACGCTGATCGGAAAAACCGATACCAACCATTAAGACGCTATGAAAAAACTGCTGCTCGCCCTCTTCCTCGTTTTCACCCTGCCCCTGTCGGCAGAGGAACAGCCTGCCGTACCGACAGCCGACGAACAGGCCGCCACTCTGATCAACGCCCAGGAGTGGTTCCGGCTCGAAGCATGCTACCCGGAGATCCGCGACGAACTGTCGCCCTTCGTCCGGCTGCTCTGCGAAGCCTCTCTGGGCAGTCATTTCAACCGGCTGCCGGAGAGCTGCAATGCCATCGGAACGCTGCTCAACGACTACCAACAGGAACTCTTCGCCGATCCCGAAGGCTCGATGCTCGGCTGGCTCCTCTCCATGCTTATCGGCAACCTGCAGGAGCTGGGTGCCTACGAACAGGCGGCCGACCTGCTCACCCAGTTCGCTGCCGGACAGAGCGAGGAAGAGAGGGCTTCGACCCTGGCGACCCAACGGTGGTTCCAAACCATGGCCCGACATCCGCGCACGTCGCTCACGAAACCCGACGGCGAAATCCGGCTGCCGCTGACCGTCGGAAGCGAAACGGTCAAAAGCCCGCTGGACGGCACGGACAAAAAGGTCCATAACTTCTATACCGACATAACGATCGGCGGCCGCACCGAGCGCTTCATCTTCGACACGGGTTGCAGCGGCGCCAGCTTCGTTTCGGCGGAATTCGCCAAGCGCCACGACCTCGAAATCATCTGCGATTCGATTCCCGTGAGCGGTATCGGCGGCAACGGATTCGTGAAATTCGCCACGACCGACTCCATGCAGATCGGACCGGTCACGATCCGCCACCCCTACTTCATGGTCTTCGACAACGACGAGGCTTCGGACCAAATCGGCCATATCGAAGCCGTCCTCGGCACCGACTTCATGCGTCTGGCCGGCCAGATCGAGCTTCGCCCCAAAGAGGGCTTTTTCCTCCTACCCGCCACTCCGGAACCGACCCCTGCAAGCGGGCGAAACCTGATGCACGACACCTCCTCGGGACAATATATTCTCAACACGCTGGTCGCCGGAAAAGACACCGTCCCGATGGTCTTCGACACGGGCAACTCCCGCACGGGACTTTCGCCGAACTACTACACCCTGCACCGCGAAGAGATCGACCGCAGCGGGAAAAAGCGGGAAACGGCCGCAGGAGGTTTCGGCGGAATTTTGCGAGGTACGGGTTACGACCTGAAGAATATAACCTTCACGATCGGCGACGGCTCCCGCACCCTGAAAAAAGTGACTGTCACAGCCGACTTCGGCCCCGCATCCGAACAACCCTATTTCGGTTCGCTCGGAATGGACCTTTTCGAAAAGTTCGACCGCATCGTCTTCGACTTCGGCCGGATGTTCGTTACGGCGGAATAAATCCAACGCTTTTTCGTCCCGCACCCTGCACGACCGAACTACCCGTCCCTTCCTAAAAATTTTTCGCAAGACGATGAACGCAACGACAACCGTCCTTCAGACAGACAGTCTGCTCTTCCGCCCGGCACTTCCCGACGATCTGGAGCGTATCTGCACGATCATCCACCAGGCCCAGGCGCAGATGCGCCTGCGGGGAAGTCGCCAATGGCAGAACGGCTACCCGGCGGCGGCACATATAACGGACGACATCGACCGCGGATACGGCCACGTACTATGTACTCACACAGGACTCGTCGTCGCTTACGGGGCTGTCGTCTTCGACGGCGAACCGGCCTATGCCGAAATCGACGGCACGTGGCTCGACCAAGCCCCATACGTCGTCCTGCACCGTCTGGCCGTCGCACAGGAGGTCAAAGGACAGGGCATAGCGACCGAATTCATGCGCCGCACCATGACATTGGCCCGGGAGCGCGGCACAGGCAGCTTCCGGATAGACACCAACTTCGACAACCGTTGCATGCTCCGCCTGCTGGCCAAATTCGGCTTCGTCCGCTGCGGAGAAATACATTACGCCGGAGATCCTCGCATCGCATTCCAGAAAATCCTCTGACCGGCACATCCTGCCCCGCAAAACGTCGAACCGGTCGTTTTCTCCCACAAATATCCGGCTGCTTCCAGACACCCGAAAATGCCGACGGACGGTCCATCCGACCGTATTTATTCGTACCTTTGCCTCCGCTTTAGGTACTTCGCCCGACAAAATGCCGATAAATTTACCTTGCACGCGGCTTTTTCCGCACCTTTGCAAGAGGATTCTTTTACGATGAAAGCAGGTCTGCAACAAATTCCGATACAGGGTGCAGCACCCCGTCTGGCCGGCAACAGGGAGTGGGACGGCCTTCCCATGCCGACCCGATTCTGGGCCATCCTCGCCGTAGCTTTCGGCGTATCGCTCTCGGTCATAGACGGAGCCATCGCCAACGTCGCTCTGCCGACCATGGCCCGTATGCTGGGCATCTCGTCGGCCAATTCGATCTGGATCGTCAATGCCTATCAGTTAGCCATCGTGGTTTCCCTGCTCTCGTTTTCAGCATTGGGCGACGTGATCGGCTACCGTAAAATCTACATCGGGGGACTGGGTATCTTCATCGTCGCCTCACTGGGCTGCACGTTGTCCGACTCTCTCGCCACGCTGGTCACGGCCCGCGTCTGCCAGGGATTCGGGGCGGCAGCCATCACGAGCGTCAATACCACACTGATCCGCCTGATATACCCCCGCCGACACTTGGGACGCGGAATGGGCGTAAACGCTACGGTCGTAGCCGTTTCCTCGGTGGCCGGCCCTACGTTGGCTTCGGGTATTCTCTCCATCGCCACCTGGCCCTGGCTTTTCGCTATCAACATCCCGATCGGACTCATCGCGTGTTTGTTGAGCTACCGATTCCTGCCTAAAAATCCGGTACGCATCCGGGGCCGCCACTTCGACTGGCGGGACGGGTTGATGAACGCCCTCACCTTCGGATTGCTGATCGCTTCGATCGAAGGTTACTCGCACGGCCTCAAACCCAGCTATATCGGAATAAGCGTCATTCTGCTGGTCGTCATCGGCACACTGTTCGTGCGCAGCCAGCTCCACAAACCCTATCCGATCCTCCCCTTCGACCTGCTGCGCATCCCGATCTTCTCGGTTTCGGTCATCACCTCGATCTGCTCGTTCATCGCCCAGATGCTCGCTATGGTCGCGCTTCCCTTCTACCTGCAAAAGACATTCGGATATACAGAAGTACATACGGGCCTGATCCTCACTGCCTGGCCCGCTATCATTATGGTCGTGGCTCCGATCGCCGGCTTGCTGGTCGAACGGATCCACGCAGGAGCCATGGGCGGCGTAGGACTGCTTATCATGGCGGCGGGCGTGGTTCTGCTGGCTTTTCTGCCCGAGCAACCCCACGTCGCCGACATCGTCTGGCGACTCCTGCTCTGCGGCCTCGGATTCGGCCTGTTCCAATCTCCCAACAACAGCATCCTGATCGCCTCCGCACCGCCCGAGCGAAGCGGAAGCGCCAGCGGTATGCTGGCAACAGCCCGGCTCACGGGACAGACGACCGGAGCGGCTCTGGTAGCCCTGCTGTTCCATATCGACCCGGAAAACGGCTGCCATATCGCCCTGTTGCTTGCCGGAGGGTTTGCCCTGGCCGGTTCCGTCGTCAGCTTCTCACGGCTATCGCTCTCCCTGCCGCAGGGCCTTACCCGAAGCAAGGGAAAAGCCTGAATCCCGCCTCCGACACACTGTTTTGCGGATCCTCCCCTCCCTTTTCCCTATACCCAAAAGAGAGAAAAGACAACGCCACCGGCATCGCTCGTGCCCGGCAACAAAATCCGGAAGTGTACTACGAACGAACACATAAATATCACTGCTTTCCCGAACACCCCGGGACACGCACCACATTGACAAAAATATCCCGACCGATAAAGCCCACTTATCACCAAGAAAAAACAGGCATATTGCATTATTCCGGATTATTTGCATCAGACTGCAAGGTCCGAAAATCCTCCTGCGACAGTATATCCGGAATCCCGAATCCATTTCCAAACCGCGTCAGAAAAGAGAAGCTGAACCTCTCAACGAAAAAGGAGAATCCATACCAACCCATTCATTCAATATGATCGCAAAATAAAAAAGATCGACCCGTAACGGGTCGATCCTTCACATATCTTGTCAGATCAAAGATATCTATTACAAATATCCCTGGTTCTGGCTACCGAAATTCGGGTTCTGCGTCAGCTCGCTATTCGGAATAGGCCATACGAACTTCGGGCTACCAGCAGTCTGTTTCATAGTCTGCAAATAAGACACATTGTCAACCAAAGGAGCAAGACTCGTATTGACATTACGCCGGAAACCCTGCCCCCAACGCTTCAGGTCGTAAAGACGCGTACCCTCGGCAAGCATCTCGCGGCCGCGCTCTTCCTGAATAGCATTGAAAAGTCCAGATATCTTCGTGCCGTCAAGCAACGTAACATCATCCTTCACATCATCCGCCGTAAGGGCTGTCAGACCACGGGCCGTACGCAACTGGTTCAGCGGATCCAAACCTTTAGCAGGGTCCAAACGATACTGCGCCTCGGCATCGACCAGATACATTTGGGAGATACGGAACATCTTAGGTCTGTTGCGATAAACCAACGTAGTCGTATTGGTCTGGAAATTCTTGTTACCGCGGAACTTACCAATAAGAACTCCGACCCCCTTATTTCCACTGATCGTAACATTGGCATTCTTAACAAGGAAAATATCCGTACGGAAATCGGCATCTTTGAACAACTTGACAATATGCTGCTCCGGAATATAAGTAGGAGCATAAAAGTATTCCCCCAAATTCGGCTTCCAGCTGCTGTTCAGATAGCTACCGAACGAGTTCACAGTCGTCATGGTCGTACGCAATACCTCCAACTGCAGGATATTCTCGGTAGAAGTATCCTCGCGCCACATTCTTTCGAGACCTTCAGCCGTTGTCACCAAAGGATAGGTGCCGTAAAGCGACTGGGCATACTGGCTGGCCTCCGTGTACTGGTGGAGATGCAGTGCCAGCTCGGCGCGGAATGCGGTAATGGCATCTTTGGTCAGGTAAATCTGATCCGTCGGAGTACCCTGAGCAGTCACGGTTTTTTCAGCTTCTACGAGGTCTGCCTCTACGTTCTCATACAACTTTGCCAACGTACCGCGAGCCAGTTTCGCTTCCGGCTCCCACTCTTTCGGATAGGGAAGACCCAACTGATCAGCGGCCTTGTCCGGATCATAGTCCTCACAGAAAAGCAGCGCGGCACGGTGCATTACATAGGCGCGGAAGAAATACATCTCGCCTTTGTAAACATCCACTTTCTTTTGCTCGTCGGGAGTAAGATATTCATAAGCTGCATCCATATGACGGATCGCATAGTTGATATGCATCATCGTCGTATAATAACTGGACCAGAACGACGTTACATCCTGATCAGTGGGATACAAACGCCAGTTGAAAGAATAGATACCCTGATTACCGCTACCGATGCAAACATTCAGAACATCCACATAAAGGTCCGGTGTCGAGTAGAAACCACCGGAAAGGAGCGCTTTCAGGTCCACATAAACGTAACCTCTCACACCCTCGCAATATTCCATGGTGTACGCATCCTCGGGCCGGATCGCCGTTTCGGGGTCCATATCCAAGTCGCACGACGTCACAGAAAAGAGGGTAACGAATGCCAAAATCGAATTTATTATCTTTTTCATAGTCTAAGCCTTGTATTTATTTTTTTATAATGAACACTGAAAATTAGAACTTAAACTCAAGGCCGAAAGTGAACTCGCGCGTATTCGGATAAGTATCGACATCGACACCCTTCTCTGCAGCCTCAGGATCCAGGCCGTTATAGCCCGTCACAGTCCAGAGGTTACGGCCACCGACCCAAACCTTAAGGCCCTTGATGAACTTCGTCTTCTCCATAATATGGCTCGGGAGCGTATAAGCCAACTGGATATACTTCAGACGCAGGAACGAAGCCTTCTCAAGCATACGGCTGTCAAAATTGATCGCCTGGTCCAGACGGGGATATCTCGCCTGGTCGCCTTCCTGCTGCCAATAGTCCCATGCCAGGTCGCACTGGTTGAACTGGGAAGAGAGTCCCATATCGGCATTAGCAACGAAATACATCGTATTGTTGAGCGCGTAGTTGCCGTGAACCCAAGAGAAGTCTGCCGTCAGGCTGAGTCCCTTCCATGCGGCTGTCACACCGAAACCGCCGGTATAAGGCGCATAAAGCGAAGTACCCAGATTCACCAAAGCAGCCTGGTTGAAATTGGAAGTAATGCCGCCGTCTGCCGTAGTCCAGGTATCCAGACCGGTTTCAGGATCGACACCGCGCCACTCCTGCATTGTCCAAGTCGGGAACGGATCACCTACGCTGTAAGCCTGCAGACCGTTGCCCATATAAACGAATTCAAGACCCGGTTCCCAAAGATCGGTCAGCTGGTTCTTGTTGTAGTTGAAAGTCGCGTGGAAATTCACGAACCAGTCTTTCGAAGCGTAAATATCGTAGTTCAACGAAAGGTCGATACCGGAGTTGCGCATACCGCCGACGTTACCGGCACGACCGCTGTAACCACCTGACGGAGCCAACGGAATGGACATCAGCATATCGTTGGTTTGACGGCGATAGTATTCAATCGAAAGAGAGAGTTTTTTCCACAACTCAATATTGGCACCCACGGTCAGTGTATTCTGGCTTTCCCACATCAGGTCGGGGTTACCGATACCGGATACCATCCAAGTCGTGTAACCGCCGTAAGCCGAACCCGCAGCCATATATTGACGGTGGTTGTAGTCACCGATACCGGAGTTACCCTGTGTACCGTAAGACACTTTCAGACTCAAATCACTGATAGTCTGATTGTCGCGCAGGAACGTCTCATTCTTGATATTCCACATACCGCCGACAGCCCAGAAAAGCGCATTGCGGTTGTTCTCACCGAAACGCGAGCTTGCGTCGTTACGCAACAAACCGCTGATGAAATAACGCTCTGCGAAGTTATATTCAAGACGGCCAAATACAGAATTCGAAGCTGACTGTGCGATGCTGTAGGTCGGCAGACCGCCGGAAACTTCCGTACCCATCGCGATATTCAGGAAGCGCGAAGAGGTGATACCGATCGAAGCTACAGAGAAGCTGTTGTTATTCCGATAAAGAGTCTCCTCACCGAGCAGCGCCGTAAAGTTATGAACCTCATTCCAAGTATGCTTGTACTCGGCGGTATTGGTCCAAGTCCATTCATAGAAACGCTGGAACAGTTCACTGGCACTACCAGTACCGAACTTACCCGAAGGAGTAGGAGTTTCAGGGCTGGACGCACCGTGTGAACGCCAGTCAAAAGCATCCACAGCAAGAGAGGAGCGGATCGTCAGCCCCTTCACCGGAGTCAGTTCAATGAAAGCCATACCATTCATCGTAATACGATTCTGCCAGCGAGGCATATAGTCTGCAGTCATCAACGGGTTGATGGCTTGGGTAGCATCAAAGAAATTGAGCATCTGACCGTTATCGTCATAGAGAGGCTGGTAAGGAGGCGTAATCAACGATGCCATCACCGGGTTCGATACATACAGACTGCCCATCGATTCATTCGTATCAGCAACCGAACTGTGCTGATAACCCAAACCGAGGTTCAAGCCCAAACGCAGCCAGTTGTTAGCCCTGGTATCGATATTCGTACGGAAGTTGTAACGATCCAACTCCGAACCGGGCAGAATACCGGTCTTATTGGCATAGTTACCCGAGAAATAGTAAGAGGTCTTCGCCGAGCCGCCCGAAACCGACAGATCGACCTGATACATCGGCGCATTTCTCTCAAGAATCTCGTTCCACCACTTGTAGTCATTCATAGGATTATAGTTCTCATCCATGAACTTAGCCAGACCGAAATTACGGATAAAATATTGACGGCCGGACGCAATCTTATCAGGAGTCGTCAAGGCATCGCCCGACAAACGAACGGCAACAGCCGCACCGATATAATCCAACATCTCGTTCGCACTCATCATATTCAATTCAGGCGCTACGGCACTCGACATGGAGTATTGTCCCGTAAGCGTCACATCGACACTCTCCTGGTTGCGACGACCGGTTTTGGTCTGCACATAGATAACACCGTTGGCAGCACGCGAACCGTAGATCGAAGTCGCCGAAGCGTCCTTGAGGACGTTCACCGAAGCGATATCGTTCTGGTTGATCGTCTGCAGCGTCGAAGCCTGAATCGGCGCACCGTCCAACAGAATCAGCGGCGACGTATCGGCACCCATAGAACCCAGACCATGAATACGGATCGAAGAAGTCGAAGTCAACTCACCGTTACCGGTCATAATCTGAAGACCGGCTACCTGACCCTGCAAAGCGTCCACGACGTTGGTGCTGGGACGGTTTTCGATCTTCTCGGACTTCACCTGATCTACAGAACCAATCACCGAACCGATCTTCTTACCCGTACCATAACCGATCACCACGACATCCTCGATGCCCGTAGCCTCTTCCCCGAGAGTCACGTCGATATGCGTCTTACCGGCTACGCTCACCTTCTGGGTTTCGTAACCGATAAAAGAGATCGAGAGCGTCGCATTGGCGGGAACCGTCAATGTAAACTGCCCGTCTCCTCCGGTCGTCGTACCGGCAGACGTACCCTCTGCCACAACCGTAGCACCGATGATAGGTTCTCCCTTCTCATCGGTAACCGTACCCGTCACCTGCTTGTTTTGCGCAAGAGCCAACGAACAGAAACTCAGTACAGTAATTAACGATAGTACAATTTTCTTAATCATAAGCGTTAATTTAAAAATTGAGTTTGAAATAAAAAGTTCCGAGCAAATATAGAAATTAATTGCTTCATAAGCAAATAACCGTATTCAAAATAATCAAAAAAAGCACGTATATTCGGATTTATCTCCTTTCAAATCCCATATTGACCAATTTAAGATCTGACCGGCGCGGAAAAGCCATTTGCCCGACAAAGTAGCGGAAAAATACCGGTTTTACACCCCGCTCTTATTCGACACCTTATAATATATAAAATTCGGCAGCAATGGATCGAAACGATTTTTTTCGTATCTTCGCGCCGAATCAAAACCTAAACAATTTATGGCTTTTACAGAAATATTACCCGGAATACACTACGTCGGCGTCAATGACCGCACCACGACCCGTTTCGAATCGCTGTGGTCGCTTCCTTACGGCGTTTCCTACAACTCATACCTGGTCATCGACGAAAAAGTCGCTCTGATCGACACGGTCGAAGTATCGTTCGGCGAACAGTTCATCGACAATATCCGCGCGATCCTGAAAGACCGGCCGATCGATTACCTGGTGGTCGATCACATGGAGCCGGACCACTCCTCTTCGATCAAAACCCTGCGCCTGCTCTACCCCGAGATGCAGATCGTGGGCAATGCCAAAACCCTTCAGATGCTCGACGGATATTACGGCATCCATACCCTCACCCGGGAAGTCAAAGAGGGCGAAAGCATTTCGCTCGGCCAAAAAAACCTCTCGTTCTATATGGCGCCGATGGTTCACTGGCCCGAAGTGATGGTCACCTATTGCCCCGAACACAAGGTACTCTTCTCGGCGGATGCGTTCGGCACGTTCGGTGCCCTGAACGGCGGTATCCTGGACAGCCAGCTTTCGCTGGACCATTTCTGGGACGAGATGCGCCGCTACTACGCCTGCATCGTGGGCAAATACGGCGCCCCCGTACAGAAAGCCCTCCAAAAACTGAGCGGCCTTCCCATCGAAACGATCTGCTCGACGCACGGCCCCGTATGGCAGCAGGAAATCGGGCGCGTAATAGGTATCTACGATCAGTTGAGTCGCTACGAAGGCGAACCGGGTGTGGTGATCGCCTATGGTTCGATGTATGGCAATACGGCCCAGATGGCCGAGAAAATCGCTCGGGAGCTGGCCGTACAGGGTGTAAAAAACATCATCGTTTACAACCTTTCGTATGCCGACATTTCGAATGTCATCCGCGACATTTTCAAATACGACACGCTGATCGTGGGTTCTCCGACCTACAACGGCGAACTCTTCCCCGAAGTCGGGTCCCTGCTGCAAAAAATCAGCGAACGTTGCATTCCCTGCCGGAAATTCGCCTATTTCGGCTCCTATACCTGGGCTGGAGCAGCGGTACGCCTGCTGGGAGAATTCGCCCAGAAAATGAAATGGGAGGCCATCTGCCAGCCGACAGAAATGAAACAGGGATACGACGATCAGGGGGCACAATGCTGCACGGCACTTGCCAAAGCCATTGCCGAAAAAATCCGGTAGAAAATCCCGATTCGTCCGCAATAAACAGGGACGGTGCCGTCATTGGCACCGTCCCTGTTTAGTTTCTATCTCTTTCTGAGTCTTGCGACCGCGGCACAAGCCCCTATTTCATCACCTTTACGACCGCCTTTTTGATCCGTCCCCGACCGATCATCGGAGCATGGGCGTCCTCGGGACCGAAAACGACGAACTGTCCGGGCCTGATCCCGACGAAAAGCTGCGGCCGGTCTGCAAAAAACCGAATGTCTTCTTCCGCATCGAAAGGCCCCCGGGGGACACGGCACTCCCGACGCTCCCGCCAACCCATCGTTTCGACTTCGCCGGCAATCAATACCTGTACGTCGATATATTTATCGTGCACCTCCAGCGAAGCCTCCTCTTCCCGTTTGAGCTCCCCTTCTGTCACTTTCATAAAAATTTCAGCTCCTTCGATCTCGTACCGCCCCGGCTCAAGAGTATTCAAATCGGCCGCAGCGAGGTATTCCAACGCCCGCTTCAACCGGGAATCGGCCCCGCAATAAAAAGCCCAGTTTCTCAATGAATCCAAAATCATAACAACAACTATCTTTTGACCGGCCTCAACCGGACCACGACCGGATAGTGATCCGACAAATCCACATCGTACAAAACCTGGTAATCGAGACACTCCAAATCTTCGGAATAGAGGACGTAATCGATCCGCAAAACATCCATGAATCCGCGAAAGGTATAGGAATACCCCTTACCGCTCGCCCGGAAAGCATCGTCGAGGTCTTGTGCCATCACCCGATAGGTATAGGACATAGGCGTATCGTTAAAGTCACCGCAAACGATCTTACAGCCCGGAGTCGCAGCGATCGCCCGAGCGATCGTGTCCGCCTGTGCCGCCCGCAACATGCTGTTGTCGCGGAACCTGCGGAAGATATTCTTGATTTTCGCCCCGCCAGCGGTATCCGTAAGAAACTGATGCTCCGAAAGATACTTATCGTCATGCACGGTAATTGCGGTCGAATGCAAGTGGTTGTTAAAGATCCGAATCGTATCGTCCCCCACCAGCAGATCCACCCATACCGACTGCCCGTCCTGCTTCATAGGACCCAATATCGAATGAGATTTTCCGAGGATCCGGTATTTGGTATAAAGCGCCAGCGGAAATACAGGATCCCGTCTGTTCCCCTCCATAACCACCGTACGATCGTAATCGGATAACAGCGAATCCAACTCTTCGGCCTTGCTCGAGGTACGGTTGAACTCCTGTAAGCAGACAATATCGGGATTCACACGGCGGATCACCTCCGTCACCCCGTCGAAACTCCACTGTCCCCGGTCGTTATAAAAACTGCGAACATTGAAAGTCAGCAGGGTGATCGCCCCCCGGCCGAAGCTCGTCTCTTCACCGTAATGACGGCGCAACTCCGGCTTCAGGAAGAGCGGCACCTTGAAAAGGCCCGCCAGCAACAGTACGACAAGCGGAAGGGCAATGCGCCACCGCCACCGAATGATCCAGTACAACGTCACCAGCAGGGTGATTACATAAACCGCCGGAGCGACCAACCCCAGCACCGGAAAAATCCAGGTTCGCCCCGGGTGCACGAACGGTGCCAGCAGCGTTACGATCATGGCCGCACCCGTCGCGACCGAAAGGATCAGCATCACCCCGTTGAACACGCTGCCCGGCAAACTTTTCCGACGTTTCCGGGAAGCACCGTGTCTGTAATCGTCGTAATACTCCCTGCTCATCGATCAATAGCGGATCACCCCTTTGTGTTTCCAATAATAGAGCAGCAGGAATCCCCACAACATACCGCCGACATGGGCGAAGTGGGCGACACCGTCCATCCGGCCCGAAATGCCGAAGAAAAGTTCGATCACGCCATACACGACCACGAACCACTTGGCTTTCATCGGAATCGGCGGAATGAGCAGCATGATGACCGCATTGGGGTGCATTACGCCGAAAGCAAGCAGCAGACCGAACACGGCACCCGAAGCTCCGACCGTCGGCACCATCAGGGCCATCATACCGACATTGCCATAGCGGTATTCCAGCCAGCCGACCAACAGTTGCAACACCCCGGCACCGACGCCGCACACCATGTAGTAGGTCAGAAAGCGCTTCGACCCCAACTCGTATTCGAGCGTACGACCGAACATCCACAAGGCGAACATATTGAAAAACAAGTGGGAAAATCCACCGTGCAGAAACATATAAGTCACCAACTGGTAGGAATGGAACAACGGACTCTCGACGTTGAAAAGCGCCAGCGCCCCGACGATTCTGTTCCCGACAGGCAGCAGCTCGGTCGCAAGAAGCATCAACGCATTGATGATAATCAGGTTCAGCACTACGGGAGGCGTCGAAGAAAAATAGCGGCTATTATTCATAGACAAAGTAAGATTTAGATGCAAATGTAACGATTATATCCCTTCCGGCAACCTCTCAACCAAGTTTATTGCGGATTTCTTCCAGTGTGATTTTGGCCATGACCGCCTTGCCCGAAGGCGTGAAGCTGACATTCCCGCCTTCGCAGAGCTGCCCCAGCAGAGATTCGGCCTCCTCCGTCGAAATCGTACGGGACATGCTGCGGGCTCCGCTGCAAGCCATGACAGCGGCGATCTTCTCGCGCCGCAATGCCTGAACGTCCACAGGCACGGCGAACTCCTGCAGCAATTCGTAAATCAACCGGTCGATCGTATCGTGCGGAATGTCGGCCGGAACGCCCTTTACCTCGACGGCTCCGCCGCCGCAAAACTCCAGGTCGAAACCCAACGCCGCGAAATCGACCGCATTCTCCTCGAGCAACGCATATTCGTTTTCCGAAAACGCGAGACGCTCCGGGAAAAGGAGCTGCTGGCTGACCGACGATCCGTTGGTCAGGAGCAGCAGGTAATTGTCGTACAACACCCGTTCCCGCGCCCGGCGCAGGTCCACGACCACCCACTTGCCGCCGTACAGCGCCGAGGCATACCCGTTGCCGAGCACCGTCACACCGCTGAAACAAGCCGCAGGATCGTCCATCAGCCGTTGTTGCACCGGTTCCCCGGCAGAAGGAATGAACTCCATTTCGGTCGGAGCGAACCCGGCAGAAGGGATCATCTCGTCGTATCGATCCTCCGCCCCCACACCCTTTCCGGCAGGCATCTCCCCGTCGTAAGGAGCGTCGAAGCCCGAAAAATCCACGTCGGGCATCCGTTCCGACACATCGGAAGCGTAATCCGCACGAAAAGGGTTGTAACTCTCGTTCGACATCGCCTTGGGTTCACGGTAAACGGCCCCTTTGGTCAGCACCGGAATCTCGACGCTGTCCGTCTGATCGAAATCCATGAGCGGCACCGCTCCCGTCTTGGCGAGAGTTTCCCGCACGGCAGCGTTGATGATCTGCCACACGGCCTCTTCGTCAGCGAACTTGACTTCGGTCTTCTGGGGATGGACATTGACGTCGATCCGCGAAGGGTCGATCGTCAGGTAGAGAAAATAGGAGGGCGAACAGGCATCGGGAATCAGCTTCTCGTAAGCCTTCAGGATCGCCTTGAAAAAATAGGGGGAGCGGAAATAACGCCCGTTCACGAAAAGATACTGTTCCGAACTATTGCTCTTCTTGGCGGCAGCGGGACGGCCCACGAAGCCCGTCACCCGCACGATCGACGTGTCGGCATCGACTTCCAGCAGGTTCTGTTTGATATGACGCCCCACCACATCGACGATCCGCGAAGCCAGCGAAGCAGCGGGCAACCGATAGAGCGGCTGATCGTTCATCAGCAATTCGAACCCCACCTGCGGATTGCAGAGCGCGACCCGCTGAAACTCGGACTTGATCTGCCCCGTGGAAGTCGTACTCTTTTCGAGGAACTTACGGCGGGCAGGCACGTTGTAGAACAGATTGCGCACATAAAACTGCGACCCCACAGGACAAGCCGCGAGGGTCTGCGAAACGAACTCACCGCCATTGACCGTCGTGAGCGTACCCACTTCATCCTCCGCCTGGCGCGTACGCAGCTCCACCTGCGACACGGCGGCGATCGACGCGAGCGCCTCGCCCCGGAAGCCGAACGTCTTGAGCGCATAAATATCGTCCAGCGAAGAGATCTTGCTGGTAGCATGCCGGTCGAAAGCCATGCGGGCGTCGATGGGCGACATGCCGCAACCGTCGTCCACGATCTGAATCAGCTCCTTGCCGCCGTCTCGGAAATTGACCTTCACGCTGCGGGCTCCGGCATCGATCGCGTTCTCCATCATCTCCTTCACCACCGACGACGGACGGTTCACCACCTCACCGGCGGCAATCTGGTTCGCAACGACCTCGGGCAGTAATTTGATACGATCAGCCATTACTCCTCATAATCGTTAGGGACGACCGTAATCGGAGTGTAGGGATTGAACTCCTCGGTCTGCGGGGTTTTGGGTTTCTGCATGTCGGAAATGAACGCGACCACACGCGGATAGCCGAACACCAAGAACAAAAGCGCCAGCACGACCAGTACGACCATCATCCACATACGGCCGGAGCCTCGCGACATCTCTTCGCGGCGGCGGGCTGCCCGGGCCTGGCTTTGCGTACGGATATACTGTCCCGGCTTATACTCTTTGCCCGCATCCTCGGCCCGTTCGCCGCGCAGCTCGGCACGACGCCGGTCGCGCTCCTCTTTCTCGGGATCGTAGTAGCGCGGCAGGTAGTTGAATTTATTGGCGTGTTTCTTAAACGGCGTAAAACCGGACATAAAATTCTGTTTTTTAAGGTGAAGACAGCAGCGGCCCGGGCGAGGCTCCGAACAGACGAATTGCATCGGCCCGCTTCATCGTCATCCGCAAAAAATACGGGGCCCGCAACACGTCGTGTTACGCCCGATCGGAATGCAGCCGTCCAAACCGGTTATTTCTTCGGTAAAGATACGAAAAACTCCCGGAATAACCAGCCATGTCACTCCGGGAGCTCTCACTTTTCGACCGGAAATTACCGGAAGAAACTCTTCATCCTGTCGAAAATGTTGTGTCCTTTGGACGCCTCGGCCCGCTGGAAGGAAGGCTGTGCGGCCAGTTGCTCCACCAACCGCTTCTCCTCGGCATTGAGCTTGGCGGGGACCGTAACATCCACCACGACCAGTATATCGCCGCGTCCGTAACCGTTCACGTCGGGCAAGCCCTTGCCGGCCAGCCGCAGCACCTTGCCCGCAGGCGTACCCGGTGCGATCTTGATCCGCGCCCGGCCATCGACCGTCGGAACCTCGACCGAACCGCCGAGCAAAGCCGTCGGAACCGTAATATTCAAATTATGGATCAGGTCGTTGCCATCGCGTACCAGTTCCGGATTGTGCTCCTCCTCGATCACCACCTGCAAATCACCGTTCACACCGCCGTGACGAGCCGCATTTCCCTTGCCCGACACCGTCAATACCATTCCATCGCCCACACCGGCCGGAATCCGAATCTCCACCACCTCGGAGCCTTTGATCGTCCCTTCGCCCTTGCACTCGTCGCAGGGATTGGTAATCACCTTGCCCGTACCGCCGCACGTGGGACACACGCTCTGGGTCTGCATCCGACCGAAAAAGGTATTTTCGACACGATTCACATACCCCGCTCCGTTGCAGGTCGAACAAGTCGAATAGGAGTTGGCGTCCTTGGCTCCCGTACCTCCGCATTTAGGACAGGCGATCTGCTTGTTGATCTTGAGCTTCTTGACCGTTCCGGCAGCGATCTCCGCCAGGGAGAGCTTCACCCGCACACGGATATCCGTACCACGGCTTACGCGACGGCCGCCGCTCGAAGAGGTCCGATAACTTCCGCCGCTGAAATGGCCCCCGAAAATATCGCCGAACTGCGAGAAGATGTCCTCCATCGAGAACCCGCCGCCGAATCCGCCGAACCCGCCGCCGGCTCCGGCCGCACCGCTCATTCCGGCATGGCCGAACTGATCGTATCTGGCTCGCTTTTCGGGATTGGAGAGCACATCGTACGCCTCGGCCGCCTCCTTGAACTTCTCCTCGGCCTCCTTATCCCCCGGATTCTTGTCCGGGTGATACTTGATAGCCGCCTTTCGGTAAGCTTTCTTTATCTCATCCGCGTTGGCGTTCTTCGCCACGCCAAGCACTTCGTAGTAATCTCTCTTTTCTGCCATAGTATTCGAATGCCGGACTTCGATTCCGGCTCAATATTCTTTTTCAATAGTCGTATTTTCACACTCTACGCTCGGCACAATAGTGCGCGACGGAGCAACTCTGCGCCCGTTAAACGAAAACGCCCGTTACTCTCCGACGACCACTTTCGCAAAACGCAACACCTTGTCGCCCATCTTGTAACCGGGCTGTACCACATCGACGATCTTGCCCTTCTTCTCCTTCCCGGCATCGAAACGGGCCACCGCCTCGTGGTGATCGGTATCCAACTCCAGTCCGAGCGCCTCGATCTCCTTCACATTCTGTTTCTTGAGCGTTTCCCGGAACTTCTGTGCGATCAATTTCACACCCTCACGAAGCGCCTCCAGGTCATTGCTCTTCTCGATCGCTTCCAACGCCCGCTGCAAATCGTCCATCAGAGGCAGGAAATTCTTCACGCACTCGGCGCTTCCGCTCTGCACCAGCTCCATCTTCTCCCGCAGCGTGCGCTTGCGGAAATTGTCGAACTCGGCCTGCAAACGCAGGTACTTGTCCTGCCACTCCGCAATCTCCGCCTCCCAGTCGCGCGAAGGCAACTCCTCCGAAGCCGCTTTCGGTGTATTCCTATCCCCTGCCATTGTGTCAGCATCGGCAGAGCTTTCATCTGTCACATTGGCACACGGCTCCCCGTCGCAGGAGGGATACCCATCGCCCGCCGCGAAGCCTTCGTCGCCGCCAACCGCTTCATTATAAACCTTTTCCTTGTCCATATCTGATGTATTATTTGATTTTCCACTCCTCTATTGTCCAAAATATATACCAACCGGCAGAAGCATCAGCCCAAAATGAAAATTGCAGGCCGTTTATCCATTTCCGGCAGCAGGGCCGAGCGCCACTCACGAACCGTCAGCGTGCGGATATACTCCTGCGGCGAGGTAATATCGACGGCCAGCGTAAGCCGCGTATCGGGGGCGCATACCTCGAGCAACTGCCCGAGCAGCTTCGCATTCCGGTAAGGAGCCTCGATAAAAACCTGCGACTGCCTCTCGCCGGTCGCACGCCGTTCCAGCGTCCGGATCGCCCGGGCCCGTTCGGGCGGTTTGACCGGCAGATAGCCGTTGAAGGCGAACGACTGTCCGTTCAACCCCGACGCCATCACTGCCAGGATGATCGACGAAGGACCGATCAAAGGCACCACGCGGATTCCGAGCCGGTGACACCGGGCCACCGCCAGGGCCCCGGGATCGGCCACTCCCGGCACACCCGCCTCGGAGATCACTCCGGCAGAACGCCCCGCAAGAATCGGACGCACCATCTCGTCCACAGCCCGGGCATCGGTCGTATGCTCGTTCAGCTCCCGGAACTCCAGGCTGTCGATCGGACGGCCGAAGCCCGCCTTCGACAGAAAACGCCGCGCCGAGCGGACATTCTCCACGATGAAATAATCCAGCGAGTCGATCACGGCCCGGTTCGCCGCCGGCAGCACGTCCCACACGGGCGTATCCTCGGCGATCGGACACGGAATCAGGTAAAGCGTACCCGGCTGTCCCGGTTTTCGTTCCTGCGACATATCTTCATTCCATTTATCGAAAACCCCGCCTCTGCCACCGCCCCGGCATCCGGCTCCGTCGGGATTCTCTTTTTTACTCTTTGCTGTAAATCCGTTTCACACGGCCCGACACGGAGGTCATCACCTCGTAAGGGATCGTATCGAGTACGCGGGCCATATCTTCGGGCGTATTGCCCGGCACCGCGGAGAAGATCACCACCTCGTCCCCCTCCTCCACGCCGGGAATGTCGGTCACGTCGATCATACAACTGTCCATGCAGACGCGGCCCACGATCGGCGCGGGCCGCCCCGCGACCAGCATCGACCACCGGCCGCACCCCAGATGACGGTCCAGTCCGTCGGCATACCCCATCGGCACGGTGGCCGTCACGCTGTCACGCGTCAGCTTCCCCGCCCGGCCGTAACCGACGGCTTCGCCCGCCGACAGGTGCTTGAGCTGCACGATACGGCTTTTGAGCGTCGAAACGGGTTTCAGCTCGTCGTTATGCTCGAAGCCGAAACCGTAAAGTCCCAACCCCAGACGGCACATGTCGAACTGCGCCTCGGGGAAACGCTCGATCGCCGCCGAATTGGCCGTATGGCGAAGCACCGGATAGGGAAGCGCCGCAGCCAGACGGCCGCTCATACGGTCGAAACGGGCGATCTGCTCCCGCGTATAACGATCCTCCTGGGGCATATCGGAACAGTTCAGGTGCGAAAAGATCGTAGCGACCTTCACCGACGGAGTTTCGCCCAGCGTTTCGGTCAGCATATCCAACTCCCCTTCCATAAAACCCAACCGGTGCATGCCCGTATCGAGCTTGATATGGATCGGGTAACTCTCCTCTCCGACCCGTTCGACGGCTTTCGAAAAAAACGCCAGCGAACGGAAATTGTATATTTCGGGCTCCAGCCGGTGAGCGACCATCAGATCGAAACTGCCCTCGTCGGCATTCAGAACGACGATCGGCATTCTAATTCCCCGCTCGCGGAGCAGCACCCCTTCGTCGGCGAAAGCTACGGCCAGGTAATTGACCCCCTGATGCTGGAGCATCTGGGCCACCTCGAAATCCCCGGCGCCGTAGCTGGCCGCCTTGACCATCGCCACGAGCCGCACCCCGGGACGGAGCCGCGCACGGAAATAATTCAGGTTGTGGATCATGGCATCGAGATCGACCTCCAATACCGTCGTATGGCTCTTGCGTTCGAGCGCATGACTCACCCGCTCGAAGTGGCTGTCACGGCTGCCCTTGATGAGCACCACGCGCCCGGCCACATCGTCGCGGCGCAGGTTGCGCAGCAGCTCGTCGGTCGTGCGGTAAAAGGCGCTGTCGCAGGCGAAATTCGCCCCGGCATTTCGAATACGGTCTCCCACGCCGATCAGACGGCTCACTCCGGCGGCGGCCACCAGACGGGCCACTTCGCCGTAAAGCACTCCGTCCTCGACGCCGCTCTGCTCGATATCCGAAAGAATAAGTGTCATGGGACGGCCGGCGGCCATATTATGCAGGTAGTCGAGCGCAATGGAGAGGGAGTTGATGTCCGAATTGTAAGCGTCGTCGATCAGCAGCGAACCGTTGATTCCCTCCTTCAACTCGAGGCGCATCGCCACGGGCCGAATCCGGCCGAAATCGGGGTCGGGAAAGCCCATCACCCGACAGAACGCCCCGACCAACTGGGCATCGACACGCCCGGCCCCGCTCTCCAGAACCCCTGCGGGCAACTGCTCCGGCAGCGGATATTCCGCAGCGTCCTGCAACTGCCGGCCGCCGTATAACGTGCGGATCATCCGTTCGAGCAGGGAGGAGCCACCATGATAAATAATGGTTCGCGCTCCCTTCGCCAGCACCAACTTTTCGGCACTCTTCTCCTCGAGCGAGGTGAAATTTTCCTGGTGCGCCCCGCCGATCGAAGTGAAAATCACCGTATCGGGACGGATCATCCGCTCCAGACGCACCATCTCCCCGGGACAGGAGATCCCCGCTTCGATCAACGCCAACTCCTCGTCCCCTTCGATCATCAGCAGCGAGAGCGCCACGCCCAACTGCGAATTATAACTTTTCGGCGACCGGAAATATTTGACGCCGGCAGGAATCTGCTGGGCGATCCACTCCTTGACCACCGTCTTCCCGTTCGAACCCGTGATACCGACCACGCGCCCCTTGAACCGAGTCCGGTGATGGGCCGCAAGCTGTTGGAGGGCAGCGATGGCGCTCGGAACCACCACGCAGCCGCAACCGGCCGGAAGTTGCGTCTTCCGCTCCGCAAGAAATGCCTTCACATCCCGGCGAACCATCTCGCCAATAAAGGCGTGGGAGTCGTGATTGGTACCTTTCATGGCCACGAACAGCGGCTCCTCGCCGAACGAACAGTTGCGGCTGTCGGTAAGCACCCGTGCCACCGGCAAATCCTCCCCGATGAGTTCGCCCCCGCAAATGCGGGCGATTTCCGATAACATGTATTTCATGTCGTATCTTTCCTTTACATAACTGCCGTCAATCCATACGCAGAGTCACCACCGTAATCCCCGCTCCGCCCCGGTCGGCGTGTTCGTCCGCAGCCCGTTCGACCTCCGGCACCGTGCGCAGATAACGGCGGATCTCCTCCTTGAGCGCCCCCGTCCCCTTGCCGTGCAGGATCGTGACCGTACCGACGCCAACCATGATCGCGTCGTCGATAAAATCCCGCACCTCCTCCAATGCTTCGGCGGCACGCAGGCCCCGCACATCGATATGATCCTTGAAATTGAGCTTGCGGGCCGACACATCGACCGATACCACCGTGCGCGGCTGCACGGGCCTGGTCGCCTGCTTGAATTCGGCGCCCGAGATCACGACGAGCGAACTTCTATCCACCGTCGTAAGAATCTGTCCGAATGCCACCTGCGCCTTCCGGCCCTTGATCGAAAGCACCACGCCGGGAATGTCCTGCCCGGCGATCTTCACCTTCGAGCCGACCTCCGCCTCGCGGGGTTTCTCCGGCACGGCAGGCTGTGCGACCTCCGGAGTCTCGCCGGCCTGCTGTCTGCGCTCGGCACGACGCTGGCGGCGGCGTTCGAGTTTCTCCATTTCGCGGGCCACCCGTTCGTCGTGCGCCGCATCCGCTGCATCCGTCCTCTCCACCCTGTCCCGAAAATCGTTCAACTCCTTACGGGCCAACTGGGTAAGCTCCTTCTCGGCCTGCGCTTCGCGGATCGTCCGAATCGTATTCTCAATCTGACGGTTGGCGTCGGCGATCATCCGCTGCGCCTCCTCCTTGGCCTTTTTCAAGATTTCCGAGCGCTCCTGCCGGATGCGCGAAAGCTGGTCGGCATAGGTCTGTTCCAGCTCCTCGACCTTGCGGTCGGCGATCCGGATGCGGTCGCGCTTCTGCTCCCAGTAATGTTTGTCACGGGCGATTTCACGCAACTGTTTCTCGAGGTTGATATGATCGCTGCCGGCCTTTTCGCCCGCATCGCGGATAATATCCTCCGGCAACCCGATCTTGCGGGCGATCTCCACCGCGAACGAACTGCCCGGCTTGCCGATCTCGAGCCGAAACAGCGGCCGGATATTCTGCACGTCGAACATCATCGCTCCGTTGGCGATTCCCTCGGTGTTCGACGCATAATACTTAATGTTGGCATAGTGGGTCGTAATCACCCCGTAACAGCCTTTACTGCGGAGCCGTTCGAGGATCGACTCCGCGATCGCCCCGCCGATGATAGGCTCCGTACCCGAACCGAACTCGTCGATAAGCACCAGCGTCCGGTTCGAAGCTCCGGCGAGCATGTTCTTCATATTGAGCAGGTGCGACGAATAGGTCGAAAGATCGTCGTCGATCGACTGCTCGTCCCCGATGTCGATCATTAGGTTGCGGAACAGGGGCAGCTCCGAATTCTCCGATGCCGGAACCAGGAATCCGCACTGGAACATATATTGGATGATGCCCGTAGTTTTCAGACACACCGACTTGCCGCCGGCATTCGGCCCCGAAATCACCAGGATATGACGCCGTTTGTCGAGTTGCAGATCGAGCGGCACCACCTGCTTGCCCTGCGCCCGGAGCGTCTGCTGCAACAAGGGATGCCGCGCATTGCGCAGCACCAGCCGGTCGTCCGTCGAAACGATCGGCTTCACCGCTCCGTTGGCAACGGCCCAGCGGGCTTTGGCACGGATCATATCCAGATCCGAAAGATAGTCGCCAATCAGCGCGATCCGATCCGCTTCGGGGCGAATCGAGTCGGTGAAGGCCGAGAGGATCCGCACGATCTCGCGCCGCTCGGCGTACTCCAGCTCCTTGAGTTCGTTATTGATTTCGACGACCTCGACCGGCTCGACGTAGAAGGTCTTGCCCGTGGCCGATTCGTCGTGGATGAAACCCTGCAACTTGCGTTTATTGGCCGCTGCGACCGGAATCACCGCCCGGCCGTCGCGGATCGAGAGCATCGCGTCGGCCTCCACGATACCGGCTTTCTTGGCATTCGACAACACCTGCTGCAGGCGTTTGGCGGCCTGCCCCTCCCGCTCGCGGATCATCCGCCGGATCTGCTGCAACTCCGGCGAAGCGTCGTCCCGGATCTTGCCGTACTGATCGACGATACCGTCGATCGCCCGAACGATCTCCGGGAAAGCCTCGATCCCCCGGCTGCGGAGCCGCAGTTCGGGATATAGCTCCTCACCGCGCCCCAGGATAAAACCGGCGATCGCCCCCGCCGAAGCCAGCGCCCGGCGCAGCAACACGACCTCCTCGACTTCGAGGAAACTGCCTTCGATCTTCAGTTTGGAAAGGATATAATCGACATCGACGAACTCGTCGTCCGGAAAGTCCCGTTCCATCTCCAGCAGACGGCGCATCTCGTCCGCCAGCGCCAGCCGCCGCTCGACATCGGCCTGCGAAGTGCTGAATTGTTCGGCGCACAACCTTTCCCGGCCGCCGCGAATCGTACACAGCGCCGCGACCTGCTCACGCAGCCGGTCGAAACCGACTTTCTGTTCAAAGTTCGCCGGATAGATCATCGCACAGAGAAAACATTCGAAACTATCGGGCCGCTTTCAGGGCCTTGAGCGAATCGCGCCGGGCATGTTTCGCCTCTTTTTTCTGCTGCTTGCGGTCGGCCTTTTCGGGATCGCGGCCGAACAGCGAGAAATGGACGTAACGAGCAGGATGGGCCTGCAAGTTGGCCAGCAGCGACGCCAAGTTCGCAGTCGCCTCGTTGAGCGATTCGTACAGACGGGGATCGCTGACGAGCTGCCCGACAGTCCCCTCCCCGGCATTGACACGGGCCAAGATCGCATTGAGGTTCATCAGAGTCGAATCGAGCGCCCCGGCCAGATTCTCACGCTGTATTTGGTCGGTAAAATTGCTTAAATTCAGGATAATACTGTCCATACGCGGAGAGTTCTCGCCGAGCATCTCCGAAAAACGGGTCAAATTCGCTACGGCGCTCTCCAGATTCGCACGCTGCGACAGCAACATACCGTTTACGCTGCCCGTAATCGAATTCAGGTGCGACATCGTACCTTCGATATTCGCGGCGTTCTGCTCCATAATCAGATTCAGGTTATCCATCGTGCGGCTCAAATCCCCCACGACCTGCGACATCTTCTGCTTGAAAAATTCGAGTTCCGAACCCGCCATATCCATCAGGCCCTTGCTGCGGCTCGAACAGAGGGTGTCCCCGGATTGCAGGTAGGTCCCGGCATCGCCCAGAGCGATTTCGATCGCTTTGGCGCCCATGATGCTGTTGCTGTAGATCCGGGCTTCGGAATTGGACGGAATCCGGTATTTCCGCTGGATCGTCAGTTGAAGTACGACCTCGTTACCGATCGAAGGATCGAACGAAATATCCGTCACGGCTCCCACCTTCACGCCCCGGATCAGAATCGGCGAAGCGTTCTGCACGCCATCGACCTGGTCGTAAGCGGCATAATAGACCGCGTTGCGACTGAAGATGTCGAACCCCTTCAGAAAGCGGATACCCGCCCAGAGGGCGCCGATCATCAGCACGGCGAAAATGCCGATCTTAACTTCTCTTCTCATATACCTGTTTTTTTCGTTTTATTTACTGTACGATCCGGTCGCCCCGACAACTCACCACGAACGCATCGCGGAACTCCCTGCGCACCTCGGCCAACTTGGCTTCGGCCTGCTTGCGGGTATCGAAACGCCCCACACAATACTTATACCTGAACCGGCCGCCGGTAACGAACTCCGTGACTTTTCCCCGGTAACTTTTGAACTGCCGGTCCTTGGGCGGCACGCGCTTGGCGCTGGCGATCAACTGCACGGCATAAAACGTCTTCTCCTGTTCGGCTTTCCCGGTTTTGACACTACCCTTATCCGCTTTGTCCGAAGCGGCAGCCGAAGCCGGCTCTGCGACATCGGCATCGGCCTGTTCGTAAATGGCATCGTCATCGACAAGCAGCGCACCCCGAACGAAAGCGACGTAATCCTTCACCGCATCGCACAGCGCACGTGCGATTTGAGCCTGCCCCTTCGCCGAATTCATATAAGCGTACTCCTCCGAATTGGAAAGGAAACCTATCTCGGTCAGGATACCGGGCATATCGGTAGCGTAGAGCACTTTGAGCGGCTGTCGCTTCACACCGCGATTGTGCCGCCCGGACTTGACGTAATGTTTCTGCACCAGACGGGCCATCGCTTCGCTGTATTCACCATAGGTGAACTGCAGGTTCTGGATATAAGCCCGAACGATCGCCGCCGTCTTCTCGTTCGACATATCGAGCAGCTCCTCCTGGTTGTTATAATAGAGGGCCCGCTCGTTGGCGTTCTTCTCCAGCGGACTCTCACCCATAATCAGGGTCTCGACTCCCCGTGCCGACGCCGATGCCGCAGCATTGGTATGGATCGAAATGAACAGGTCGCCGCCCGCCTTGTTGGCGATATCGGCCCGAGCCTGCAAATCCTGGGTCAGACTTTCGGAAAACTGCTTGTCCGTCTTACGCGTGTAAACCACTTTCAACTGGGGGATCTCCTTCTCGATCAAGGCCCCGAGCTTCAGAGCGATCTGAAGGTTGAGATCTTTCTCATAAACGCCTCTGTAATGAGCTCCCGGAAACTTCGGCCCCCCGTGCCCGGCATCGATTACGACGACCCGCACGCCCTGTGCAATATTCTGCGCGGCAACTCCGTTGAAAGAGAGTGTCGCAATCAAAAACAGGGCAACAAGAAAAAGCGATTTCCGCATAGCAAAAGTGGCTGAAAATTTAACGGTTCTGAATTTTTTACCTATATTTGCCGGATGTTAAAACCCCCGCACTGAGGCCTTCGGAGCCATTTTCGGGCGGTTTTGCCGACTCGTCGGCAAAGGTATGATTTTTTTTGGAATTTTGGACAGGCTAAAGGCAAAATATATCTTCTCGGGAGCACTCCTGCTGCTCTTCCTGCTTCCGGTGCTCGGCATGGCGCTGCCGGGCGGAGTGCAGCATCCCGCGACACCCGAACGCCAAACACCGCCCGACAGCACTCCGACGCAAGCCGTACAAAAATCCCGCCGCGAAACCCGCCGGGAGATTCGGCGCCTTCAACGGGAAGCCGACCGCCCCCCGACCGCCGAAACACGTACGGAAGAGGAGCAGGATTCGCTTTTCGACACCAGGATCGACTCGATCTTCGGAGCGCCTCCCCTCTCGCCGATCGCCCCCGCCGACAGTACGGCTCCCACCGGCAACGACTCGCTGCTGCGCGATTCGTTGCGTCAGGACACGACCCAGCGCGATACGACCCGGAAAAAATCTTTCCTGGACGACATCATCAGCGGCAAAAACCAGGACTCGCTCTACTACGACGTACGCAACCGCACGGTCTATATCTACAACCAGGGTGATATCAACTACCAGAACATGAATCTCAAGGGAGATTTCATGCGGGTCAATATGGACGAAAAGATCATCTACGCCCACGGCAAGCGCGACACGATAGACGGCAAACCGACAGTTACCAACCCCACTTTCACCGAAGGAGCCGCCAATCCCTACACGATGGACACGATCACCTACAACATCGGCAGCAAAAAGGCGAAAATCAAAGGCGTGGCGACTCAGGAGGGCGACGGCTGGCTGATCGGCAACAACGTCAAAAAGATGGACGACAACACCATCCACATCCAGGACGGCAAATACACCACCTGCGACCAGACGGACCACCCCCACTTCTACCTGGCGATGACCAAGGCGAAGGTGATTCCCGGCAAGAAAGTGGTCACGGGTCCCGCCTACCTGGTCCTGGAAGACGTTCCCATCTACTTTCCGCTGCTGCCCGAGGGTTTCTTCCCGCTCAGTTCCGGCCCCAAGTCGGGTCTGCTGATGCCGACTTTCGGCGAGGAATCGACCAAGGGATTCTACATCCGTGACCTGGGCTACTACTTCACGCTCGGAGAGCACATGGACCTGGCCATCCGGGGCGGTATCTACACCCTCGGATCGTGGGAGGCATCCGCGATGTCGTGCTATATGAAGCGTTACAAGTACAACGGCACCCTGAATTTCAACTACTCGAACGTCCGTGTCGGCGACAAGGGCGAACCCGACTTCCTCCAGCAGAACAACTTCCAGCTCTACTGGCAGCATACGCAAGACCCCAAAGCCAATCCGGGATCGACCTTCTCCGCATCGGTCGATTTCCGTACCAGCGGCTACAACCGCTATTCGGCTACCAGCCTGAACGAAGCGCTCCAGACGCAGACAAGTTCGACGATCTCCTATTCGAAAAGCTGGCTCGGCACACCGTTCTCCCTTTCGGCCAACATGTCCGTTTCGCAGAACTCGCAGAGCGGAACGCTCTCGATCGCCCTGCCGAACGTCGTCTTCAACGTTTCGACCTTCTACCCCTTCAAACGCAAGGAGGCGATGGGCAAGCAGCGATGGTACGAAAAGATTTCGCTCCGCTACACCGGCAAGTTCAACAACAAGGCCAACGCCAAAGAGTCCGAAATCTTCACCAAGGAAACACTCCAGAACATGCAGTACGGCTTCGAGCATAGCATTCCCATCTCGGCGACGTACAACATCTTCAACTATATCAACTTCGGACCTACGATCAACTACACCGAAAAGTGGTATTTCAAAAAACAGGAGCAGGTTTGGAACCCGGTGCTGAACCGCATCGACAAACTCGACCCGGAGTACGGGTTCTACCGTCTGTACAACTACAACTTCAGCCTGCAGGCCTCGACGATCATCTATGGCCGCTACGAGGCCAAGAAGAAAACGCGCAAGATACAGGCGATCCGCCACACGATCACCCCGACGGTGAGCTTCTCCTACGCCCCCGACTTCTCCAAGCAGAAATACGGCTACGTAAAGACCGTGCAGAGCGATACGCTGGGTAATTTCAAGACCTACTCGCCTTTCGAAGGGAGCATCTTCGGCGTGCCCAGCTCCGGTCAGTCCATGGCCATCAACGCCTCGCTCTCGCAGACGCTCGAAATGAAGGTGCTCAGCAAACGCGATACCTCGGGTATGAAGAAGATCAAACTGATCGACGAACTCCGCATCGGACAGGTATCCTATAACTTCCTGGCCGACTCCATGGGACTTTCGAACATCCCCATTTCGCTGCGCACGACCGTTTTCCAAAATTTCGGCATCAATATCAACGCTACGCTCGACCCTTACCGGGTCACCCCGCAGGGCCAGCGTATCAACAAACTCTTTTTCCCGGGCCGTGTGGTATCGGCCAGCACTTCGTTCGGCTATACGTTCCAATCCCGCCAGGACAACTCCACCCCGGCGATCAACGACATCAACAGCGCCCCGGTCGATCCGGCCTACGCCAATCCTTTCTACGACCCTTACGGGCAAATGAACCCGGCCCTGCGACGGCAATACATGACCCAGGCCTACTACGACTTCTCGCTACCCTGGAACCTGGGATTCAACTATACGGTCAGCTACTCCGCATCACCGACCAACAACGGCACGACGGGCTACCAGAAAAACATCACCCAAACGCTCGGCATCAACGGCAGCGTTACGATCCTACCCAAGATGGGCATAACATTCCAAGGCGGTTACGACTTCCAGGCCAAGGAGCTGACTCCGGCCTCCATCACCATTTCGCGCGACCTGCATTGCTGGCAAATGTCGTTCGCGTGGGTCCCCTTCGGCCACTATCAGAGCTGGAGTTTCAACATCGGCGTCAAAGCGGCTTCCCTCGCCGACCTGAAATACGACAAAAGCCAGAGCATGTTCGACAATTTATACTAAATTTCGGACGCTTTCACGCATAATCCGCATCGAAATATGAAGATTCGATGAATTTTGGATTCTTTCTTGTTCCTTAATTGAATATTGTCTATATTTGTGGTAGCCCATAACCAGGACACGATGTAAAAACTCTCAAACATAATACCTCTATGATTATGAAAAAACACTACGAATCTACGGTTAAGGGGGGGGGAACTTCGTACTCCGCTCCTTCGGTTGAGATCCACAGCATCTCGATCGAGAAAGGTTTTGCCAACAGCACTGTCCTGGACTATGGCGGAGCCGGCGAAGCAGGCGGCAGCGTTAATGACACCGATTACGGAGAATACTAACAAACACATCCTACGACTATGAAAACTTTTTTCAAATCCATTTTGGCTGTCGCAGTGTGTGCATCTCTGTTCGCAGCCTGTTCCAAAGACGACACGGTTTCCGACCCGTCGAACGGTCGTAAAGTAACGATGACGGTCACCGCATCGTCTGAACTCGAATCGGCATCCGGTTCCCGTACGACGTATGATCCCCTGACGGGGAAAATCTCGTGGAACGAAACCGGCGAATACCTTCAGGTGTTCGAAACGGCCGCCTCCAAAACCACATACGCCAACTCGCAGGAAGGTACGGTAAGCGACGGCACGGCGAAATTCGCCGTATCGTTCCCGGAGAATACGAACACTCCGCTCGTTTATAACGCGGTTTATCCCGCCTCGGCATGGATTACGTCCAACAATACGGATATTACCAACATGAAAGTCGTCACACGCACATCTCAACAGCCGACCGCTACGAGCTTCGATTCGAACGCGGACCTGCTGATCGCCAAATCGATCTCGCTGGAGAGTCAGCCGACCGAACTGCAAATGAGTTTCGGCCGTGCCGTTGCCATCGGTAAGATGACGGTCAAAAACCTCGCATCGGAGGAGCCTGTCCTTGGCGTCGAATTCACGGCTCCAGATAAGAAGGTCACGGGCCGTAGCTATGTCGATATGACGGCAGGCACCGTCAAGGAGTACGGTTATCCCGGTAATTTCTCGGACAACGTGACGCTGAGCTACTCTTCGGAGATGAACCTTAAGGCCAACGGCGCAACGGGCATGACCGCCTATTTCACCTGCTTCCCGTTCGAGGTGGCCGCCGGTGAAACCTTCACCGTTACGGTGACTACCGCAACGAAGATCTTCACCAAGACGGTAACCGTTCAGGAGGGGCGGGCCCTGGCTTTCGCAGCAGGCGACAGTTCGACTTTCGCGGTCGATATGACCGACGCTGCGGAAGAGACAACCGAAACATTGAGCGGCGACTACGTCATCACGGCGACCCAATCCGAAATAACCTATGCAATGAGTTCTCTGGCTGACGGTTCTCGTTTGGCCCCCGTAGTGATTACACCGTCAAATCCCTACAAAACGGGTGATGAAACCCTCATTTGGACAATTACCAAATCGGGTGACAACTACACGATCAGTCAAGGCAAAAACTACCTCTCCTGGGAAAGTGACAACAGCGCTACGATCTCTACGGAGGCTTACGACTTGATAATTACCAAGGACAAGGACAAAGGCACTTACCAAATCGCATCGGCAGCGACCCCTTCCCGTATTTTGGCGAAAAATAATACAGCAAACCTCGGTTTCGGATTCTATACCGGCAGTCAGACAAAAGATCTGACCCTGATCCCTGCCGAATACGTCAAGTTGCCTCAAATCACGTTGGATCCATCCACCCTGACACTGTCTTATAACGATACGGAAACTCACTATATCCCCGTTACGTTGAAGAACGCCGAAACGCAAGACGTTTCCGTCGCTATTTACGACGGCACTGAAGGAACCGAACAGCCGGACTGGATCACCACAGGTGATTACAACGGCAGCGAAAATCGCCTCGAAGTCGCAGCCACAGAGAATACGGTCGCAACACCTCGTACAGCACGCATCGTTCTTACCGCCACTACTTCACTGGGTACAGCCAACGCGACATTGCTCATTACCCAGAACAGCAAGCCGGAAGGCGGTGTCGGAGAAACTTGGACCTACACCTTCGAAAGCGCGGATAAAGACAAGATCGCTGCCGGCTTAACAGTAAACGGACTGACATGGACTGCAAGCAAAGCGCCCACTGCATTCGATACCAATAGCGGGATACGCGGTCTTTCCTGGTCGAAACCCAGCGGTGTCACCATAAAAACGTCCGATTATACCGGAGGAATCAAAAAAATCACGTTGGTTATGTCGGCAAATACGGCAAACTTAAGTACCGTGAATGCAACCGTCGGTGGACAAGCACTCGGCGAAAAGATCTCCTTGGCAAAAATGAATAACCAGGAGTATGTCGTCGAATCGGAAACTCCGCTGTCCGGCGAGATCGTCCTTACGTTAAACACCGAATCGAGCGGCAAGTCGTTGATGATTAAAACCATCACGATCAACTGAAACTCGGGAGAAGGGGGAGGCGATAATCCTTCCCCAGACCCTACCCCGGGAATTGCCACACCGAACGTAAGCGACATAACTTCGAGTACAGCGAAGGTTTCCAGTAGTCTGACCGACGCCGCTTACGCAACCGAGGTGCAGTTCTTCTATTCCGCAACGAACGGCAGCGACACGGGAAGTGTCGTTGCCGCTGTTGTCGGAAACGAAGCGACCGCCAACCTCTCCGATCTTCTGCCCGCAACGACGTACACGGTTTACGGCGTCGTAACGGCGACCAACGGCTCCACGCCGCAGAGTTCTTCGACAACCTTTACCACCGAAGGAGCACGGACGAATCATGCCGCCTGGTACGAGCTTCCGGCCCGCACGACAGCCGACGCGACGATCACGCAGACGGTTTATCCCGCCTCCGGATCGCAGCGCAACTACACGATGTACTACGACAAATCGACCTACACGGCTTACTGGGTAGCCTATCCGCTCGCAAAAGGACACATGGGAAACGGACGTTCCGACAAATGGCAGCGCAATCCCGGACTGGCCGAATCCGAACAGATCAACGTCTGGTCGAGCAGCTACGGGGTCAATCTCGGAGCTACCACATCGGACGGATATGACAGTTCGAAAGAGTTCTACGCCCGGGGGCACCAGATACCCAACGCCGACCGCAACGGTTCGGACGAATTGGTCGTACAGACCTATTACGCAACCAATTCCACGCCGCAGATTCAGAACAAATTCAACGGCGGTATTTGGCAGCAGCTCGAAAGCGGCGTCCGAAATATCGCTGCGACTACGGACACGGTATATGTGGTGACGGGCGCTATTCTCCAGACCGCAGGCAACCACGAAGCGATCACCTGGATCACACCGAAGTCGGACAGCAAACGATGCCCCGTACCGAACTATTACTACAAAGCGTTGTTGAAAGTCCGGCGCGACGCGTCGAACAAAGTGACGTCGGCCATGACGATCGGTTTCTGGATGGAACACAGGGAGTACTCGAACGATAGTTACACGAACTATGCGACTTCCGTCGCCGAGATCGAACGGCTCACCGGCTTCGATTTCTTCGCCAACCTGCCTGCCGACATTCAGGCCGCAGCGGAGCAAAATTCGAACTGGAACACATTCGCATCGTTCTAAACGGGCGAAAAGATCTCCGACACGACAAAACGACACGCATCAAATAGAATGATGCGTGTCGTTTTGTATTATCCATACATCCGAACGGCTTATTCTTCCGAAAAATAATTATCTTTACGAATCGGAAAATCGCCGAATCCGAAAACCGACACTCGAAGCGGATGCAACGAAGAGGCGGGAATATTCCGCCGCCTCCAAAGGAGGCAAACCGCAAATATCCGATCGACGAGGCCCGCGACTGCCCGCGAGGTCCTGCCGAACGCAGAAAACGAAAAAAACACAAAGTCAAAGCCCGGTTCTCCGTCCATTTCCCGCGATCCGGCTCCGTTATGCTACGACTCAAGTCCGAAAACCTCCGGTCGAAACTCCGGCGCATGCCCCTGCTCCGCGCATTGCCGCCGCTCGCGGCCGGCATCCTGCTGGCCGACCACTACGTACTGCCGCTGTGGTTGTTAGTAGGCGGATTCCTCGTCTGCGGTATCCTGGCACTGCTCGCCGACGACCGGGGCGCAAACCTCGCCACCCTGGGAGCCATTCTGCTTTTCGGCATGACCGTCACCGAACTGAGACACACTCCCGCTCCGCCGACCGGCACTCCGGGCGAATACGAAATCGTCGTCCGGGAACGCCTCTCCGAACGGGAAGGCAAAACGGCCTCCGGCACAACGATCCGCGCCCGGCGGAACTCCGCAACCGGAGAATGGCTCCCTGCTGCTGGAAACCTCGTGGTGCGATGCGACTCTTCGACCGCACTGAATCCCGGCGACCGAGCCGTCGTACGCGGCAAAATCTACCCTTTCACCGCCCGTCACGGCGGCTACGGACGGCTGATGACCCGCCGGGGATACGTCGGCACCCTCTACCTGAACCGCTCAAGCCTGCTGCTGAGCGACACCCTGCACCGGGAGCTTTCCCCGAAGCACCTCTCCCTGTTCCTGCACGAACGGGCCGTCACACGGCTCGACCGTCTGGCCCTGGCACCCGACGAACAGGCCCTCTGCAACGCTATGACGGCCGGGGATCGACGCTCGCTTTCCCCTGCACTCCGTGCGGCCTACTCGCGCAGCGGGACCTCGCACCTGCTCGCCGTCTCGGGATTGCACGTGGGCATCGTCTTTCTGCTCGCCAACCTGCTGCTCTGGTGGCTGCCGCTCTTCCGACACGGACACATCCTGCGCAATATCGCGGTCATCCTGCTCATCTGGCTCTATGCCGCCACGACGGGATTCCCGCCCAGCGTCGTCCGGGCCGCGCTGATGTTCTCCGTCCTGCAATTCGCCCTGGCCTCGTCGTCGGAATACGTCGGGATGAACACACTCGCCGGCGTAGCCTTCGTCATGCTGCTCTTCCATCCCGATTACCTGTTCGACATCAGCTTCCAACTCTCGTTCATCGCCGTCGCCGGCATCATCGCCTGGGGACTCCCCCTCTGCCGCCTCCTGCGAACACGCCGCAAAAGCATCGATATGCTGACCGCAACCCTCGCCATCGGATTTTCAGCGTCCGCTGCGACTGCACCTCTTATCTCCCATACCTTCGGCCAGATCTCGGTCGTCGGACTGGCACTCAACCCCGTCGTCATCCTGCTCTCCTACGTCGTGGTCGGGAGCTGCACGCTCTGGCTCGTGATCCCGGGAACAGTGCTCGCACCGCTCTTCTCGGACGTCGCAGGATTCGCAGCCCGGGCACAGAACGAACTGATCCGAGCTGCAGCGGCACTTCCGGCAGCCGCCCTCGACATCCGGCTCACGACGACCCAATGCTGGATCGTTTACGGACTTTTCATCTTCGCAACCCTGCTCCTATGGAGCGCCGAACGGAAAAAATCGGTATCTTCGCTCCCGGAATGATGACTCCGGAACAATACCGACTGCTGCTGACTCCCGAAGTGCGGCGTACCGTCGAAGAGCAAATCGGCCGCGACCCTGCGGCGATCGCCCTCGACAAGCGTATTCCGCATGCGGCACTCATCGCCACGCAGGTCAAATACCTCGCACGGGCACGGACAAAACTCCCCTCCTACTACGAAGCCCGCTGCATCCTCCCGCCGCTGGCTTTCGAACAGGCCTCGAGCGAGGCGTGCGCGGCCCGCAAGAGTTGCAGCGGGGAACGGGTGCTCGACCTTACCTGCGGACTGGGCGTCGATGCCCTCTACCTCTCGAAACGCTTCCGCGAAGTCATCACCCTCGAACGGGATGCGACGCTGGCGGCCGTCGCCGGAGAGAATTTCCGGCGGCTGGGCGCAACGAACATACGGGTTATCAACTCCTCCGCCGAGGCGTTCCTCGCCTCGACCCGGGACCACTTCGACTGGATCTACGCCGACCCCGACCGACGCAGCGCCGAAGGGCGCAAGCTGGTGCGGCTGGAGGATTGTTCTCCCGACATACCGAAGCTGCTGCCGGAACTCCGTCGCATCGCCCCGAACCTCTGCGTCAAGAACTCCCCGCTGTTCGACGTCGGCGAAACATTCCGGCTCTTCGGTCCCTGCCGCACGGAAGTGGTGTCCCTGCACGACGAATGCAAGGAAGTCGTCGTCTATGCCGACGGAACCGGCCCCCTGCTGACGGCCGTTGCGCTCGAACTGGGAGAATTTTCCTGCACGCCGGCCGAAGCCCGTGCAACTCCCTGCGACAAGCCCTTCGATCCGGCCGCTTACCGCTGGCTGCTGATCCCCGACGTAGCGCTTCAAAAAGCCCGGCTGACGCCGACCTACCTGCAAGGCCACGCCGACATCTGGAGCCCGAACGGTTACGGATTCGCAGCGGAAAAGTCCGAAGACACATTGGGCCGCTGGCTGGAGATCGAACGGATCGAGCCCTACAACCCCAAGCAACTGAAACGGGAGCTTTCCGGCAGCCGGCTGACGATTCTGAAACAGGATTTCCCGCTCACGGCGGCTGAAATCGCCGCACGGCTCGGCATACGCGAAGGCGGCGAGCGACGGATCGCCTTCACGAAACTCGGGCAGGATTATTGGACAATCCGTCTAAAATAGCTACCTTTGAGAAACGTCCCGAAATGAAAGTCAAGAACGTCTTCACCTACTTCACGGACACGATCCTGCGGCGCAACGCAAACTCCTACCGCAATCCCCGCGTCCGGTGGGCCGTCAGACAGTACAAGCTGCTGTTCTACACGGCACGCGGCCTGATCGCCCACGATACGATCGTGCGCAGCGCCGCCCTGACGTTCTATACGCTCATCTCGATCGTCCCGATCCTGGCGCTGGTATTCGCCGTAGTCAAGGGATTCGGGCTTTTGGACGGCCTGATCGACGATCTCTACGCCCTTTTCCCGCAAAACGTCGAAGTATTGGACTACATGGTGGAATTCGCCCGCAAAGCCCTCGCCAATACGCAGGGCGGGCTTATCGCCCTGGTCAGCGTCGTAACCCTTTTCTGGGCCGTCATCCGGGTCTTCGGGTCGGTGGAGAGCGCTTTCAACAACATCTGGGAGGTTCAGTCCTCGCGCAATATCGCCCGCCAATACCTCAACTACATCGTCATCGCGATGGTCGCCCCGATCCTCTGGCTCGTGGCCAGCACGATGGGAGGTTATCTGCTCCCGTTCTTCGACGCGGGGAATACGTTCCTCGGCATCCTTCTTTCGAAACTCTCGGCCCTGGTCATCATCTGGGGCAGCTTCTCCCTGATCTATGCCGTCGTACCCAATACGAAAGTCTTGTGGCGCAGCGCTTTCATGGCGGGTATCGTCGCAGGAACGGTCTTCATGCTCTTTCAGTGGGGCTACCTCTATCTGCAAGGATGGATGACCTCCTACAACGCGATTTACGGCAGTTTCGCAGCCCTGCCGCTCTTCCTGTTATGGCTGCAAATCTCGTGGGAAATCCTGCTCTTCGGCGGCGAACTCTCGTTCGCCTACCAGAATATCGACCGTTTCGCCGAAGAGCGCGAATCGCTCGGCATCAGCAACGACCGACGACGCCGGATCATCCTGGCCGTCATGCTCCAGGTCGTACACCGCTTTCGGGAAAACGAAGGGGCGCTCCCGGTCGATGAACTCCGCCGCCGACTCTCGCTGCCCACCCGCATCGTGAACGATGTCCTGCACCAGCTCGTGCGCACGGGCCTGCTGATCGAAATCCGGAATCCGGACGACGACCGCGAAGTGGCTTTCGCCCCCGGACGGGACATCCACGAAATGACGCTCTACAACATTTTCAGAACCATCGACAATTACAGTTCGACACGCCTCTACTTCGCCGCGACCGAAGAAACGCGCCGAATAGACCGCGCGCTCGACGAGCTTCAGACGGCCTGCCGTACAGCGGGCGACCGGCTTCGGCTCATCGACCTGGACGACGCAGTGAACGCCGCCCGCAAACCGGCTTCCGGGCCGCAGCCCGAATCGAAACACTCGGAAAGATGAAAAATATCGTCCTCATAGGCAGCGGCAACCTGGCCGAAGCGCTCGCCCGCGCGATAAGCCGCACGGAAGGAGCAACATTGCTCCAGATCTTCGCCCGCAACGCGAAACGAGGTACAGCACTCGCCCTCGAAAACGGCACCGCGTGGAGCTCCGATCCGCGCGAGCTGGCCGCCGCAGACCTCTACATCCTGGCCGTCAGCGATGCGGCGATCACCACGCTGGCCGAAAGCCTGCCCATACCCGCCGAAGCCGCTGTGGTACATACGGCCGGAGGCATCGGAATAGAGGCTCTTCCCGCACGCTTCGACCGTCGGGGCGTTCTCTATCCCCTGCAAACCTTTACCCAAGGCCGCAGCGTGGATTTTGCCAAAATACCTCTTTTCGTCGAAGGAAACGACGACTCCTTCACCTCGGAGCTCGAAGCGTTCGCCCGCAATCTGAGCCGCACGGTATATCGTGCCGACTCCGACCGTCGCGTACGCCTTCACCTGGCCGCGGTTTTCGCCTGCAATTTCGTCAATCACCTCTACGCATTGGGAGGCGAGATTTTGCACGGGACCGAACTGCCCTTCGACGTACTGAAACCCCTGATCGCCGAAACCGCAGCCAAAGCCGTCGATTCGGGCGATCCGCATCGGGTGCAGACCGGGCCTGCCGTACGCGGCGACCTGCCGACGTTGCGGCGGCACGAAGCCGCACTCGCTCACGATCCGCGACTGTTACGAATTTATGAATCATTAAGTCAAGATATATGGGAAACTTCAAAGAAGACATCGTAAAGACCGAAGCGTTCATTTTCGACGTGGACGGCGTAATGACCGACGGGGGAATCATGCCCCTGGTCGATGGGGATTTCATCCGAAAATACTATGCCAAGGACGGCTATGCCATCGCCTATGCGCTCCGTATGGGCTACAAAGTGTGCATCATCACGGGCGGACGGGGCGCAACGCTCGACCACCGGCTCAAAATGCTGGGAATCACAGATGTTTACCTGGACTGCATGGACAAAATATCGGCCATGCAGGATTTCTTCGCACGCCACGGACTCGATCCGGCGAACGTCATCTACATGGGCGACGACATCCCGGACCTGGAGTGTATGAAGGCAGTCGGAATCCCCGTCTGTCCCTCGGATGCGGCATCCGAGGTGATCGAAGCCTCGCGCTACGTTTCGGAGTTCGCGGGCGGGCACGGCTGCGTGCGCGACATCATCGAACAGGTACTCCGCGCCAGGGACGACTGGGCCCGCGATTCCCGGGGCATGCACAGCTCGAATATCGCCGCGTCGCGGTAAAACCAAAAAGCAACGAAAGGGGCTGTCTAAAACTGTTAGACAGCCCCTTTTTCATTTTTCAGAAACAGCAGGAATTAACCACAATCGAACCCTCTTCCTCCGGGAAACAGTTCCCGTGATCGGACACATTCCTCGGTTCCAAGAATTTATTTTTACTCAAGTCCAAAGAGGACAACCGGTTATTGCAACAATACAGCTTTCTCAAAATCGGATTTCCCGAAAGATCCAACGTAGTCAATTGGTTGTCATTACCCCACAACGTTTCCAACACCGAATTATGCGACACATCCAACGTAGTAAGCAAATTTTCACCACACGACAGCCAATTTAACGACCGGTTGTGGGATACATCTAACGAGGAGAGCGAGTTCCTGTCGCACGAAATCCATGTCAGAGCCTTGCAACGAGATACGTCCAGTCGGCTCAATTTATTCATGGGACAATCCAATTCCTTCAAATTCGGAACAGCGCCGAGATTCAGACGCTCCAATTCATTTCTACTGCAATTCAAATATATCAAATCCCGGTTCCGACTGACATCCAAGGTTTTCAGCCAACAGCCCGAGCATTCCAACGTGTCGAGTTTGGTATTTTTACTAACATCCAGGGTTTCCAAACGGTTCTTTTTGACAAAACCATTTCCGCACATAAGTTTTTTCAGTTCCAAATTATGCGACACATCCAAACTCGACAGACTGTTTTCCGTGCACACCAACTCTTTCAACAGGGGATTACCAGTCACATCCAACGCTTTCAACGAGCGATTAAATGCACAATGCAAAACAGTCAGCTTCGGATTCCGATCCGTTTCCAATGCCACCAGCTCATTCAACATGCACCGTAACTCCATTAGCACCGAATTATGGCTTACATCCAAGGATTTAAGACAATTTCCCGAACAATCCAACTTTACCAAACGAGGATTCTGCGTCAAATCCAACGTCGATATCATATTCATACAGCAATTCAACTCCTCCAACAGCGGGAAATACTCGATTCCTGCTAAGGAAGCGATACCCCGCCTCGAACAATCTATCTTCGTCGCAGCCCGACCGGCAGGTGTTACTACGACCCGGCTCCCGTTTTCGCCGATCTCTTCGATATACCCCTGTTCCAAAAGATAAGCCCGGAAATTGGGATCGGGAATCATGTATTGCAGATACGCCGGGCGAACAATCGTATCCGCCGCACGGTATATCCGACCTTTTTTCAATCTTACGGGGAATTTGCCACCGCATTGAATCCTGAACATATTCCCGCTGTCACGATCCGTCACGACCGTTAACGAATACCCTCGGCGAAACTCCACAGGCAGTACAGGCAGATAAAAAGAGGTCGATTCTTCCGTCAGCTCCACCCCCGATCCGCAATCCAATACGACGCAAGGACTGACTTTCCTCTCTTCGCACACACTGTCGGGCAGCTCCTGCCTACTGGCTACCACCTTGATCGATCCTGCCAGAATTTCACCGTCGTTTCCCTGCAAAATAACTTGTTTCACCTTAATCGGTTCGAGAGCGAAGCTGTCTTTCCTCAATCGCAACTCCACAGCGGAGAACATATTTTCGAAATCGAGTGTCATTTCAGCCAGATTTCCCCGGTACCGGCCGAGCATAGGCACGCTCCGGCACCCCTTCTCATCATACTGCGCCACACCGACCGGAAGAAAAAAACTCCCGTCCTCTTGTAACGCAAATCCATACGGTCGCCAAGCTACGACCGAAACAGGATCCTCGATCCGCTCTTTCGGCCACATCTCTTTCATCAAATCCTCCGTCGAATAGGTTATTCGACCGTCAGCAGCCTGCATAGCAAACACCGGCCTCGATGTGAAAGACGATTTAATAAAGTCCAAATAGCTATTATCCTGAATTAAGAAGCCGATTCCATCCTCTTCGTTCCATACGAACTTCTCGACCGCACCATCGATGCCGATCGTATCCAAGGCGATACATCCGGCCTGATCGTTTCCCGATGTGTTCGACACTCCATTCGTCTTCGTCGTCGAAGCTCCGGAGCATGCCTGCAGCAAAAAACAGATAAAAAAAGACACTACCAATCTTGTACGCATACAAACTTCTCTTTTCTCTATAAAATTACAATTTTTCGAGAAATTCCGCATCCATAAACAAAAAAATTACACCGAAAAGGCGTAATTTTATCAAAATAAGACATCCGACCCGGGAAAATCCGGCTCGACTACACTTCCCATCTTTTCCCGATACGCGAGAGATGCTCCTGCAGGCGGAGGCGGAAATGTTCCCGGCGCTGCTTGAGGTTTTCACGCCACCCCTGCCAACGCATATAACGCTGTTTTTTCTCGGGATAAATGTCCGGAATGGTCAGCAGAATACCCGTCTCCTCCACACCGCCGAAATCGGTGTTGATTACCGTATCGAACACCCGCATCGTAGGCGAGAGATTCATATAGGCATTGATCAGCGGAGGAATGTTCTCGTTGAACTCGCGGATGCGCTGGATCAGGATACGGTAATTCTCCTCATAGGTCTTGCCCGTGAAAAAATGCTCGTAATAGGGATCGTCCAAATCGAGCTGCACGGGATTTTTACCCGCCACCAGATGATCGGGATCGGGAAAATAACGGCGCAGGAACCAGATCAGGGCATTGCGTGCCATAGCCTTGTACGAAGCGTACATCGTCACCTTGCCGAAAAGGTATTTCACCTTGGGATTCAGCACCACAAGCGCCCCCAAACCGTCCCAGAGGTTGTCCAGCGCATAGATACTCTTCGAATTGCCGCGCGACTGATAGGAAGGCTGTACGAACGAACGCCCCAGTTCGATGGTATAGGGCAGGTATTCCTTGCGGAATTTGTCGCTGAAGGTGAAATAATGTTCAGTGGAAAGATGCCGGGGATTTTCCGACGTGCAGACGATAAAGCGATAACCGCCCACGATCTCCTGCTCCGCAGGGTCCCAGACGATCAACTGGTAATAACCGTCGCCGGCGAGATCCTCCTCGTCTATATCCACGGCGAGCCCCGTTCCGCCCCCCGCCGACCGGAAGGCGACCTCCCGCAGGCGTCCGATCTCCCGCAGCAGGGACGGGCATTCGGCGGCATCGAAAATATAGATTTCATTCGAAGCCTTGTTCGTATTTCGGACCTTGCGTTCAGGGGTCAATTCCGCGAGCAACAGACTTCGGCTTACAGGCTCTATGATGGGTTCCATGCTGTTAAATTTAGAGCAAAACTAAACAATTTATCCGTGTTTTGCTTCGGCACGCAACTTTTTTTCCAAAGAATACGCCTTTTCGCGTACGTAATCCGCCCGCTGCTGCCACGATCCGCATTCGACCAGCTCGTCCGTCGAAACAGGCTCCCCGACCAGTATCCGGAAATGTTTTCCCTTCTGCGAAAACATCTCGTCGGGCAGATAGAGCATCTCGATATTGAACCGGATACCTATCTTCGTCCGAAAATTGGAAAGGCGGTAAAAGAAATCGGATAGTTCGCCCTCGACGAAAACCGGCACGATCCGGCGCCCGGACGCCGCCGCCCGCTTGACGAAATTCGAACGCCACGGCAAATCGGACACCACCCCCTGCCGACGGCGCGAACAAAGCCCGGCCGGGAAGGTCAGAATCGGACAGTCGCTTGCGAAAGCTTCGTCGAACCTGCGCAGGTATTCCCCGCATTGCGAACCGTGCTTGTTCACCGGAATCCAGAGCGGTCGCAGCGGCTCGACGTGCATCAGCAAATCGTTCACGATCACCCGCGCATCGCCGAAATATCCGACCAGCTCGTCGGCCAGCATCATACCGTCCATTCCCCCGAAAGGATGGTTCGACGCAAAGAGATACCGTCCCTTCGGATCGAGATTTTCGAGCCCTTCGACCGAATAGGTCACTCCCCAGAACTTAAAACAAGCCTGGATAAACTGCTGAGGAGGAAGCGCGGAATACTCATCCAGAATATAGTTGATTTCGTCCTGATGGATCGTGCGCTTGAGCCAGCGGATAACGAATCCCGGCACCCATCGGGCGATCCGGGGAGCCTTTGCCGCAAGCACGGCATCGACATCTATTTTCGGCATAACGTAACCCTTTTAATTATCGGTCGAAAGTCGTACGACGCCCGATTTGCACCTATCGCACCTACGCTCGGATTTCCAATCGAAACTCCGCATCGGTACAGGGAGATCCCGGAAGCGGGACACCCCGGCCTTCCGGAGTACGACCGTTCTCAACCGTTTTTTCTTCGGTAAAGATAACGATTTTTCCCTGCAAATTGTCTAACTTTACACCCTAAATATATATCGAAGCCAAATGACCTCCGTCTATCATACGCCCGTCCTGCTCGAAGAGTCCGTCCGACTGCTCGACATCGATCCTGCAGGAACCTATGTCGATCTCACCTTCGGCGGTGGCGGACATTCGCGCCGCATCCTGTCGGCACTGGGCGACCGGGGACGTCTTTACGCCTTCGATCAGGATCGGGATACCCGGGACAACTGCCCGGAAGACAGCCGCTTCCATTACGTCGAAAGCAACTTCCGCTTCATGCGGGGCGCCCTGCGGCTGCACGGAGTAACCCGGGTCGATGGTATCCTGGCCGACCTGGGCGTGTCGTCCCACCATTTCGATGCCGTCGAACGGGGATTCTCGTTCCGGGGTTCAGCACCGCTCGACATGCGGATGAATCAGCGCGGAGGAGGCACGGCGGCCGACCTGGTGAACACGCTCGACGCCGACGCCCTGACCCGCATCCTGGGCGATTGGGGCGAAATCGACACCCCCTGGAAAGTCGCCGCCTGCATCGTCCGCGCACGGACCGCGCAGCCGATCCTGACCACCGCAGACCTGGTTGCGGCCGTAGCGCCCTGTACCCCGAAAAAGGACGAATCGAAATTCCTGACCAAGTTGTTCCAGGCCCTGCGCATCGAAGTAAACGGAGAAATGGAAGCGCTCAAAATGGCGCTGGAACAGAGCCTCAAGGTGCTGCGCCCCGGCGGACGGCTGGTAGTGATCTCCTACCACTCGCTCGAAGACCGGCTGGTGAAGAACTTCCTGCGCAGCGGCAATTTCGAGGGGCGCATCGAAAAGGATTTCTTCGGCAAGCCCGAAACGCCGTTCGAGATCATTACGCGCAAAGCCGTCACCCCTTCTGCGGAAGAGCTCGCCCGCAACCCGCGTTCGCGCTCGGCCAAACTGCGAGCCGCTGCCAAAATCGTACGCCAATAACCGTTTCCGACCGACATGAAATACAACGACCACGAATTCGACCCCGTCACCGACGAGGAGCGTGCCGCCCGGGAGCGGGAGGAAGAGCTCGCCCGCCGCATCCGGCGCGAAGTGCTGCGCGTGCAGAGCGGCGAAGCCGACGAGGAAATTCGTGCCGACCGGGAGCGGGAACAGGCCGAAGAGGAGGCCCGGCAGGAGGAGCAACGCAAGGAGGAGCGCCGCCGCTCGAATATCTTCTGGCTCCTCTTTTCGGGCAATATCCTGGTCCGGAAAGGAGCCTCGGAATACTACCGTTACATGATTTGCATCGCCGCAATGTTTTTCGTCAGCATCTTCGTAATGTTCACGGCGCTGCACCTCGACATGAAATACTCGCGGCTTTACCGCGAGGTCCAGATGCTGCGCGAGCGCTCGACGCGCCTTCAGGAGCAGCGTTTCCGCCATACTACCCACTCGGCCATCCTCGAAGAGCTGCGCCGACGGGGCATCGACTTGTACGACCCGGTCGTTCCGGGTGAAATTCTCGACGACTGATGAGCAAGATGAAACCGGAAAAATCGCGCATCAAAAGCGACATCCTGCTGCGGGTGAGGTTGCTCTACATCCTCTTCATCCTGGCGGGACTGCTCATCTTCGCACGTCTGGTATGGGTGCAGCTCTTCAGCTCGGAGGTCGCCTACAATGCCGAACGGCTCGCCGGACGCATCTTCACCGAACAGATCATCCCGGCGCAGCGGGGCAACATCCTCACGCGGGACGGAGATCCGCTGGCCACCTCGATCTTCCGCTACCGCGTCGAATTCGATTTCGGCAGCCCGGGGCTCGACTCCGTGCGTACGTTCCACGAACAGAGCGACTCGCTGTCCAAACTACTTGCCGCCTATTTCGGCGACAGATCCGCAGCCGAATATCGTCGCATGTTCCGCACGCAGCATGCCAAACACTACCAGGTAAAATACCGCAAGGACACCCTCGTTCCCCGCTCCGAAGGACGCATCGCCCGCTGGATCGACCGGATTTTGGACCGGGAATTCGTGCCGAAAAAACTCTACGATACCCTGCGCGACCACACTCCCGTCCAAATCTTTCCCCGCGACATCGACTACACCGAATGGGAAACCCTGCGCAAATACCCGCTCCTGAACTGGAACATGGGCATGGTTTACAACCTGCGTGAAAGCGACGAGCGCATCTATCCGCAGGGCGAACTGGGGCGCCGCACGATCGGACTGACCGGCGACCGAGGCAACTACGGCATCGAGGCCGTCTATCGCGAAGAGTTGGCCGGCCGCGACGGTCGGGCCACGCGCCAACGCATCGCCCGGGGTTTTTACGGCCGCGTCGTGGACGGCGACAACATCGACCCGATCGATGGACTGGACGTGGTCACGACGCTCGATCTCGATGTGCAGGACGTGGCGAACCGTTACCTGCGCGAACAGCTCGAAGCCCAGAACGCCATCTGGGGTACCACGATCGTGATGGAGGTCCGCACGGGCGAAATCCTCGCCCTCGTGAATCTGGGCCGCACCCCCGGCGGCGGATACGCCGAGCGGGAGAACTACGCCATCGGGCGTAACACGGAGCCGGGCTCGACCTTCAAGCTGGCTTCGATGCTGCTGTTGCTGGACGACGCGGATATGCCGCTGGACCAGACCTACGACACGGGCAACGGACGTGTGGTGAAGGTCGGCGGCATCCGGGTGCAGGATTCGCACGCCGGATTCAACGACATGGATTTCCGCACGGCGGTCGCCCAGTCGTCGAACGTCTATTTCGCCAAGGCGATCTGGGAGCGTTATGCCGACAACAAGGAGCGTTACAGCGACTTCATGAAAAAGCTGCACCTCGACCAAACCGTCGGACTGGAGGCTTTCGGCGAGAAAAAACCGCTCTTTCAGGATTGGAAGGAGGTGCCCGACCCCAACAGTATGCTCGTACGCCGCTCGTTCGGCTATCGTATCAAACTCTCCCCGATCCAGGTCATCACCCTCTACAACGCCATTGCCAACGACGGCAAGATGATCTCGCCGATTCTGGTCCGGGAGCTGCGTCGGGACGGGGACGTGGTCAAGCACTTCAAAACCCAGACTCTCGTGGATAAAGTCTGCTCCGAACGTACGCTGCGTGAGGTCCGCAAACTTCTCGAAAGCGTCGGCACGGAAGGTACGGGTGCTGGATTTTTCCGCGACACGACCCTCTACACCGTAGCGGCCAAGACCGGTACGGCCCAATACGCCGACGACAAAATCGGCTACCGCGACGGCTATTACATCGGCAGCATGGTCGCCTACTTCCCGGCTCACAACCCTCGCTACACGGTGCTCACGACGATCCACACCAAGCGGCAGGCCGGCAAATCCTACTACGGCGGCCCGCTCTCGGGTCCGGTGGTCAAGAAAGTCGTCACCTACCTCTACAACCGGGAGCACGACTGGGATCTCTCGCCGGAAAATTCAGGGGAAAAACACTATCCCCGGCGAATCAAAGGCGGCGACATCGCCCAGATCCGCCGCATCGCCGACAAATTCTCGCCCCGCACCTCGTTCGAAGACCGCAAAGGCTGGGGAACGGTACGGATCGACTCCCTCTCGAACGTCACGATCTCGACGCTCGCACAGGACGACCAAACGATGCCCAACGTCGTAGGCATGGGACTCAAAGACGCCCTGTTCCTGCTCGAAAGCCGGGGCCTCAGAGTTTCCTTCTCGGGACGAGGCTCCGTCCAATACCAAAGCATCGCTCCCGGCACGCGGATCTCGCGCGGGGGAGCCGTAACCATAACACTCAAATAAAGAGATGAAACAAATTCAGGAATTAATCAAGGCGACACAGGTGCTCCGCGTGGAAGGCAACTCCGATACACGTGTGAGCAGACTGGCGTATGACTCCCGCCGCATCGCTCCCGGGGACTGCTTCTTCGCCGTGAGCGGCACCCGAAGCGACGGGCACGCCTACATCGATGCGGCCGTCGCCGCCGGAGCGGTCGCCGTTGTCTGCCAGCGGCTGCCCGAACACCTCACCCCGTCGGTCTGCTACGTCGTCGTAGCGGATACCAACGCCGCGATGGCCGACATGGCCGCCGCATTCTACGGCGACCCGAGCCGTCAGCTCAAACTGGTCGGTATCACGGGCACTAACGGCAAAACCACCACCGTCACCCTGCTCTACGACCTCTTCCGGGGGTTGGGCTACAAGGTCGGCCTGATCTCGACGGTCGTTTACTGCATCGACACCGAACGCATCGAATCGACCCACACCACCCCCGACGCCATCCGCCTGAACGAGATGATGGCCCGCATGGTCGAAGCCGGGTGCGAATACTGCTTCATGGAGGTCTCCTCGCACGCCATCGTGCAGGAGCGCATCCGAGGACTGCATTTCACGGGCGGCATCTTCTCGAACATCACCCACGACCACCTGGACTACCACAAGACTTTCGCCGAGTACATCCGCGCCAAGAAACTCTTCTTCGACAATCTCCCGAAAGAGGCTTTCGCACTGATAAACATCGACGATCGCAACGGCCGGGTCATGGTGCAGAACACGCGGGCGACCGTCAAGACCCTCTCGCTGCAATCGATGGCCGACTTCCGATGCAAGATCCTCGAAACACACCCCGACGGTATGGAACTGCGCATCGACGGACGTGAAGTATGGGTCCATTTCCTCGGCCGCTTCAATGCTTACAACCTGCTCTGCGTCTATGCCGCAGCCCTGCTGCTGGGCGCCGACCGCGAAGAGGTGCTCCAAATCATGAGCACGCTGCATCCCGTAAGCGGACGCTTCGAATTCGTACGGGCCGCCGACGGCACCACGGCGATCGTCGATTACGCCCATACGCCCGACGCTCTGGAAAAAGTGCTCCAGACCGTCGAGGAGATCCGCCGCCCGGGACAACAGCTCTTCGTGCTGTGCGGCTGCGGCGGCGACCGGGACAAGACCAAACGCCCCGAAATGGCGCAGATCGCCGTAAAATACGCGACCACCGCAATCCTCACTTCGGACAACCCCCGCCACGAAGATCCCGACGCGATCCTCGACGACATGGTCGCAGGACTCGCCCCGGGTGACCGCTACCTGCGGATCGCCGACCGCGCCGAAGCCATTCGCACGGCCGCGATGCTCGCCAAGCCGGGCGACATCCTCCTGCTGGCCGGCAAGGGACACGAAACGTATCAGATCGTCGGCGACGTAAAAAACCATTTCGACGACAAGGAGGAGGCTCTCCGTGCCTTCGCCCTCTACGCTAAAAATTAACCTGCGACATGCTCTATCATCTTTTCAAATATTTCGACAACGTTCACAACCTGCCCGGCGCAGGTATGTTCCAGTACATTTCGTTCCGCGCGGCGGCAGCCATCATCATCGCCCTGCTGATCGTCATCGTCTTCGGACGCAACATCATCAACTTCCTGCGCCGCAAACAGATCGGTGAGGAGATCCGCGATCTGGGGCTCGAAGGACAACTCCAGAAGAAAGGCACGCCCACGATGGGCGGCGTAATCATCCTGCTGGCCATTCTCGTCCCCGTACTGCTTTTCGGACAGCTCGACAACGTCTATATCCAACTGATGCTGGTTTCGACGATCTGGCTGGGGCTGATCGGCTTTCTGGACGACTACATCAAAGTCTTCCGCCACCACAAAGAGGGGCTCAAAGGGCGTTTCAAGATCGTGGGACAGGTCGGCCTGGGCATTATCGTAGGTACGACCATGTGCTTCTCGCCCGACATCGTCGTCCGGGAAAAGACGACCGAACCGGTCGAAACGATCTACCTCGACGAACACGGCCGAACCATCGCCGACCACATCCAGCGGCGCATCGTCAGCTCCGAGAGCCGTCAGACGACCCAGACCACGATTCCCTTCGTCAAGGACAACGAATTCGATTACAGCTGGCTCACGGGCGGCAACCGCACCCTCACTTGGATTCTCTACGTCGTCGTGGCGATCCTGGTGGTCACGGCCGTTTCGAACGGCGCCAACCTCACGGACGGACTCGACGGCCTGGTGACGGGGGTATCGGCCCCGATCGTACTGGTGCTGGGCATCCTGGCCTATCTCTCCGGACACATCGTCTATGCCGACTACCTGAACATCATGTACATTCCGGGCAGCGGCGAACTGGTCGTCTTCGCAGCGGCGCTGGCCGGTGCGCTGGTCGGCTTCCTCTGGTACAACAGCTTCCCGGCACAGATCTTCATGGGCGATACCGGCTCGCTCTCCATCGGCGGCATCATCGCCGTCTTCGCTCTCTGCATCCGCAAGGAGCTGCTGCTGCCCCTTCTCTGTGGCATCTTCCTGGTCGAGAGCCTCTCGGTCATGCTTCAGGTGAGCTACTTCAAATACACCAAACGCAAATACGGCGAAGGACGCCGCATTCTGCTCATGTCCCCCCTGCACCATCACTACCAGAAACAGGGCTTCTTCGAAACCAAGATCGTCACCCGTTTCTGGATCGTGTCGCTGCTGCTGGCGGCCATCACCTTGGTAACGCTTAAAATCCGATAACCCATGAAAAAAATAGTTGTCCTGGGCGGCGGCATCAGCGGCTACGGCTCCGCGATCCTCGCCAAGAAGAAAGGATTCGACGTTTTCCTCTCCGACAAGGGGCGGATCGCCGACCGCTACAAAGCCAAACTGGACCAGTGGCAGGTCCCCTACGAGGAAGGGCGCCACTCCGAAGAGCGGATTCTCGCGGCGGACGAGGTCGTCAAGTCGCCCGGCATTCCGGACAAGGCGCCGATGATCGTCAAACTCCGCGAAGCGGGCATTCCGGTCATCTCCGAAATGGAGTTCGCGGGCCGCTACCTGGGCAAAGCCCGGACGATCTGCGTCACCGGCTCGAACGGCAAGACGACTACTACGTCGCTCATCTACAAGATCCTGCGCGACGCCGGCTACAACGTAGCCCTCGGCGGCAACATCGGCGAGAGTTTCGCCTACTCGGTCGCTACCGGCGATTACGACTGGTACGTACTGGAGTTGAGCTCGTTCCAGCTCGACGGCATGTTCCGGTTCCGCGCCCATATCGGCGTGCTGACGAACATCACGCCCGACCACCTCGACCGTTACGACTACTGTTTCCAGAACTACGTGGATGCCAAGATGCGTATTACGCAGAACCAGAATTCGCGCGACTTCTTCATCTATTCGGGCGACGACGAGGTGATCTGGCAGCAGTTGCCCAAATACGACCTACGGATGAAGCAGCTCCCCTTCGCGGCCAAAAACGCCGTGGCGAGCGGCGCAGGCGATGCGTTCCTCCTGGACGGAAAATTTACCGCGACGGTCGGCCGGGAGTCGGTGGAGATCGACACGGCCAAAATGCGGATTCCCGGGCTGCACAACGCTTATAATGCTATGGCGGCGGCGCTCGCGGCGCTCGCGGCCGGAGTATCCCCGACCCGCATCCGCAGCTCCATCTACGACTTCGCGCCGGTGGAACACCGGCTCGAACCCGCCGGAGAGATCGGCGGCGTAGCCTACATCAACGACTCGAAAGCCACCAACGTCGATTCCACGTGGTACGCACTGGAGAGTATGAAACGTCCCGTAGTCTGGATCGCAGGCGGTACGGACAAAGGCAACGACTACGAGCCGCTCAAGCGGTTCGCCCGCGAAAAAGTGCATACGCTCGTCTGCATGGGCATCGACAACCGCAAGCTGGTCGAAAGTTTCACGGGCATAATTCCCAAAATCATTTCGACCGATTCGCTCGACGCGGCGATGCAGGCGGCCCGCAAAGCTTCCCGTCCGGGCGACGTGGTGTTGCTTTCACCGGCCTGTGCGAGCTTCGACCTCTTCAAAAATTACGAAAACCGGGGCGAACTGTTCAAACAGTGGGTCGCCGAACACGCGAAATAATAAGATGGAAGCGGAAAAACAGACGGAGAAAACGGCCGGCAATCCGAACACAGAGGGTACGACTGTGCAGACCGACGCACCCGGACAGGAGCCCGGCATGAAACTCTTCGCCGGGGACAAGGTGCTGTGGATCATTATCGCGGCACTGGCCGTCATTTCCGTACTGGTGGTCTATTCCTCGACGGCGAAGATGGCCTACGATGCGCATACGGCTCGTTCGACGGCCCACTTCCTGCGCCAACAGCTGCTGATCCTTTTCGTCTGCGTTCCGCTGATCATCATCGTACACAAGATCAACTCCCGGATATACAACCACCTGGCGCTGGTCGCCTATGCAGGCAGCGTTCTGCTGACGCTGGCCGTCTATTTCATCGGCGCCACGACCAACGGCGCCGCCCGCTGGATTCCGCTCGGTCCTTTCCAGTTCCAGCCTTCGGAAGCACTCAAGGTCGCCACCGTACTGTTTCTGGCCCGGCAGCTCGCCGGCCGGCAGAGCGTGATCGACAAATTGCGGATCATCCCCTCGCTCAACCCGCTGCGGTGGAAGCGCCCCGACCAGCGCAAAATCTGGCGCGAGGGCACGTGGCCCATCCTGGCCCCCGTCCTGCTCTCCTGTGTAGTGATCTTCCCGGCCCACACCTCGTCGGCCGTGCTGGTCTTCTTCGCCTCGTGGGTGATGATGCTTATCGGACGGGTGAGGATCGGTGAACTGATGAAACTGCTGGGCCTGGCCTTCGCCGCCGTAATGCTGGCCGGCCTGCTGAATCTGGGCCGCAGCGAAACGGCCGGCGGCCGCGTGGAAACCTGGATCGACCTCTGGACCAAGCCCCAAACCGAAAAGCCGATCGACCAGCTGACCGACACCGAGCGTTCGATGATCGCCATCCACAACGGCGGCATCCTGGGCGAAGGCGCCGGACAGAGCGCCATGCGCATAGAGATGATCCACCCGGAAAGCGATTACGCCTACGCCTTTTTCGTCGAGGAGTACGGTATCGTCCTGGCGCTGCTGCTGCTGTTGCTCTACCTGTGGATCTTCTTCCGTGCCATCGAAATTTTCCGACGGTGCGGCACGGCATTTCCGGGTCTGCTGGTCCTGGGATTGGCCCTGTTGATTACCTGCCAGGCGCTGCTGCACATCATGGTAACGGTAAACCTGATTCCCGAAACGGGACAAACCCTGCCGCTCATCTCACGCGGCGGCTCCTCGACGATCTTCACGGCTATCGCCCTGGGCATGATCTTGAGCGTCAGCCGACAGAACGACGAACAATCGCACGACATGCCCAAATCGGAAAGCATCTATGAGAAATAGCCCGCGACACTTCCCCACCGAAACCGCCGTTCCCGAGGGATCGATGCAACTACCGACCTCCGGTTCGAAGACCGTCGGACAACCCGCAGCCGCACACTACCAGCTTCGGCTCTGTTCCGACATCCTGTCCCGAATCGTCAGCACAACGGAAAATCCGAATCTGCCGGAGCCACCGAGCCTCCCGACATCGGATTTTGCCTGTACGATATAATTGAAAAAACGAAATGGAAGCGATCAGATTAGACAAATACCTCTGGGCCGTACGCATCTTCAAGACCCGCAGCGACGCGGCCGAAGCCATCCGCCAGAACCGGGTGCTGGTGAACGACGCCTACGCCAAACCTTCGCGCGAAGTGCGGATCGGCGACCGAATCGCCGTCAAACGGATGCCCGTGACCTATCTCTTCGAAGTCGTGGGCTACGTGTCGAGCCGCCAGCCGGCCAAGAACGTCCCCGACTACTGTCGCAACATCACTCCACAATCGGAACTCGACAAGCTCAACATCCCCCGCGAAACGGTCTTCGTCTTCCGCGACCGGGGTACGGGACGTCCGACCAAAAAGGAGCGGCGCGAACTGGACAACCTTATGGAGGAGATATATTTGGAAGAAGAGGAAGAGTAACCAAAGAAATATAATACTTATCGGACAATAATTCCATTCAAACGAACTTTTTTTTTCACAATAATGTTATTTTTGCAGTATGGGAAACGGCAGAAACCTTCAACTTAAATAAAAATACCATTATGAAAAAATCTTTACGTTTTTAATCGGTTTGTCCCTGTGGACCTTGACTGCGACAGCACAAGAACCGGTCGCCGAAACGACCTCTCCCGTTGCGACGGAAACGGATTCGCTGCAGCGGGTCGTCGATGACCTATCCCAGCAATTACGGCACCAAAAGAACGAGGAACTCGATCGCAAAATATGGAAAACCAGGTCCAAGTACTTCAACCTCGGTTACGTAAAACAATCGCTCGTATTCAAGGATTTCGGCGACGAGAAGCTGAAAAACGATTTCGGCGTGTCGATCAGTTGGGGTAAAACCTATTACCTGCACAAAAAACCGTTGCTCGGAATGTTGAAATTCGGTCTGGACTGGAGCTGGGTCGATCTGAACTATTCGAAATACACGATCTCCGAATCGGAAGAGCCGGGTTCGGGTTCCGTCGGCGACATTATGGATGAAACGATCGACATCGGCAATCATCAACTGGAATACGGCATGCAGGTCGGTCCTTCGATTACGATCAACCCGGTTCACGAACTGAAAATCAGCCTCTATTTCCAACTCACGCCCTCCTACTCGATGATGTACCTCGACGATAGTTTCAACTCCAACTTCGCCCTGTTCTACAGCTTCGGCGGATCGGTGGCCTGGAAAGTGATTTCGGTCGGCGTGGAAGGTCGCTGGGGCCAGGCCAAATACAATGGATTCTCACTCGAAGATGCAGACCTGGAGGGCATCTCATCGACCAAAACGAAACTGAAAACCAACTCCGTCCGTTTCTACGTCGGATTCCGCTTCTAAAAAGCGCCGACCGCAATAACGAAGAAACGCGCCGCTGAATATCAGCGGCGCGTTCTTTGTGTTGAGCTACCTGGATTCGAACCAAGAATAACAGGACCAGAATCTGTTGTGTTACCATTACACCATAGCTCAATGTCCTTTCGGTGATGCAAAAGTAGAACTTTATTTTTCAACTGCAAAGAAAATTCCGAAAAAAATTTATACTTTTGTTCATAACCCCTTTCGGGAAAAACGGCCTGCAAAAGTAAAACAACACATAAATCAACCAATTATGGGAATCAAATTCCGTCTTATCGTCATGAACTTCCTGCAGTACGCGATCTGGGGTTCGTGGCTCATTTCGCTGGGCGCCTACCTCGGCGGAGGACTTCAGTTCACAGGGTTGCAAATCGGCAGTTTCTTCGCTACGATGGGTATCGCATCGCTCTTCATGCCGGCCCTCATGGGTATCATCGCCGACCGCTGGATCCCCGCGCAGAAGCTGCTGGGCATCTGCCAGCTCATCAGCGCCGGGTTCCTCGTCGCAGCCGCCTCGCAAACCGCCTACGGCCCCCTGTACACCTGCATGTTGATGAGCGTCATGTTCTACATGCCCACCATCGCCCTCTCGAACTCGGTAGCCTACAATGCCCTCGACCTGGCGAAACTCGATGCCGTGAAGCACTTCCCGCCCATCCGGGTCTGGGGTACGGTCGGCTTCATCGCCGCCATGTGGTTCGTCGATCTGGTTCAGATAGGCGGCGTACAGATCAAACTGACCTATTGGCAACTGTACGTTTCGGCCATCCTCTCCCTGATTCTCGCGATCTACTCCTTCACGTTGCCGGGCTGTCCGGTCAGTCATGCCCGGAAAAGCCAATCGTGGATCGACACGCTCGGACTCCGCGCATTCGCTCTCTTCAAGGAGAAACGCATGGCGATCTTCTTCATCTTCTCGATGCTGCTGGGCGCCGCTCTTCAGATTACCAATGCCTTCGGCGACAGTTACATTCAGAACTTCGGCACGATGCCCCAATACGCCGACTCGCCCATCGTGCGCCACTCGGTAATCCTGCTCTCGCTCTCGCAAATGTCCGAAACATTCTGCATCCTGCTGATTCCCTTCTTCCTGCGACGCTTCGGCATCAAATGGGTGATGCTGATCTCGATGCTGGCCTGGGTGCTCCGCTTCGGATTCTTCGGTATCGGCAATCCGGGATCGGGTGCCGTTTTCCTGATCCTCTCGATGATCGTTTATGGGGTCGCATTCGACTTCTTCAACATTTCGGGCTCGCTTTTCGTCGAAAAGGAAACTACCCCCGACATCCGTTCCTCGGCGCAGGGTGTCTTTATGATCATGACCAACGGACTCGGTGCTTTCTTCGGCTCCTACGCGGCAGGTGCGGTAGTCGATGCTTTCGGCTGGCCCGAATCATGGTATATCTTTGCGGGTTACGCGCTGGTCGTCGCCATCGTCTTCGCAATGGTCTTCCGCTACAAACACAAGCCCGAAGAGATGGGGGCCGTAAGCCACTAACAAGCAATCCCCGTCACAACAAACGGCCGGAAACTATCACGTTCCGGCCGTTTTCATTTATAATTCAAAGTTCTCAACGCATCAGCACCGAGCTATCCCCGTAACTCAAAAAACGGAAATCGTGCGTGAGGGCGTAGTCGTAAATCCGATGCCAATCATCTCCCACGTAAGCCGACACCAACAACAGCAACGTCGATTTGGGCTGGTGGAAGTTCGTGACGATATTGCGCACGATCCGGAAACGGTATCCCAGCGGCGTAATCATGATCTGCGTGGCGGCCTTGAGTTTCTCGATCCCCTCACGAACCATATAGTCTGACAGTACCTGCAATGCTTCGCGGCCTGTAAACGCCTCGGGCAAGTCGTACAACTCCCACTGCCCGATCACGCGGCTCGCATCGGGCGCACCCGAAGTACGGATCCGCCACGCCAGCGCCGTCAAAGACTCCAGCGTTCGGACGGAAGTGGTACCTACCGCCGTAATATTATCCCACTTCTCCAGCAGCCGCTCCACGCTGCTTCGACGGATCTCGAAATGTTCCGTATGCATCGGATGCGCCGCCGCATCGCGGTCTTTCACGGGCAGAAATGTTCCGGCCCCCACGTGCAGGGTCACCTCTTCGAACGAAAACCCCTGCGTCCGCATCCGCTCGATCAACTCCGGTGTGAAGTGCAGGCCGGCCGTCGGAGCGGCCACGGAACCTTCGAATTTCGAATAGACGGTCTGGTAACGGGTATTGTCGATCTCCTGACTCTCGCGGTTCAGGTAAGGCGGGATCGGAATCCGGCCCAGATGTTCCAGCAGTTGTCCGAACGTCAGATCAGCCGTCCATTCGAAGCGGACGATCTGCTCGCGGCCGCCCTCGCCCTCACGCCAGGCCAGCATCCGTTCCGCGCGACCTTCATATTCGAAATCGATCACCAGCGGGCCTTCTTTCCATTTTTTGAGGTTACCCACGATGCAGCTCCAGCGGCACGAACCTTTCACGGCGAACGCCCGCTCGTAATCCGCCGGATCGTGCGGTTCGAGGCAGAATACCTCGATCCGAGCACCCGAAGGTTTGTGCATGATAATCCGCGCCCGAATCACCTTGGTATTGTTGAACACCAGCAGGGTCCCCTCAGGCAGTATGTCGCCGATGTCGCGGAAGCGGCGCTCCGAGATTTCCCCCCGTTCGTAAACAAGCAGCTTCGATGCCGATCGCTCCTCGAGCGGATACTTGGCGATCCGCTCGTCGGGCAGGTCGTAGTCGAAACGGTCTATGTCGATATGTCTTTCCATTTTCAGCATATAGCGGGCACAAAATTAATAAAAATCCCGGTCTTTACGGAAAAGATACCCGGTTTAGACCAGCAAATAAATTTGGCGCTGCGCTCGGCTTTCACTATCTTTATCTCACAAAACTTTGATTTAGATAGGAGGCGCCTCGGCAACGCTCAAATAAATTTGGCGCTGCGCTCGGCTTTCACTATCTTTGCATCAGATAGAAGGCGGTTCGGACAAGCTCGAACGGGTTCGGCTCGTCGTTCCCTTTTGCTATCTTTACAAAAAATTTCGCTCTGATAGGCTGCGTCCGGATATAAGTCGGCTCGATCCGGCTTCATCGCACGCCAGCACTATCTCGGCCTGTCCAATCGCTGAAAACCATGAAAACCGATTTTCTGGTCATCGGATCCGGCGCCGCCGGACTGAGTTTCGCCCTCAAAGCCGCAGAACACGGCCACGTTACACTGGTAACGAAAGGGAAAATGGACGAGTGCAACACCAACTATGCCCAGGGAGGCATCTGTTCGGTGACCTATGCGCCCGACACGTTCGAAAAACATATTCACGACACCCTGGTCTGCGGTGCCGGCAAATGCGACCCCGCAGCAGTCGAACTGGTAGTTCGCCGGGCCCCGGAGCTGATCCGCGACCTGATCGCCTGGGGCACGAAATTCGACAAGACACCCGACGGACGCTTCGAACTCAACCGCGAAGGCGGACATACCGAGCATCGTATCCTCCACCACGAGGACCTCACGGGCGCCGAGATCGAACGGGCCCTGATAACCTCGGTACGCAAGCACCCCAACATCACGGTTCTCGAACACCATTTCGCCATCGACCTGCTGACACAGCACCACCTGGGCGAATTCGTCACCCGCCACACGCGCGGCCTGGCCTGCTTCGGAGCTTACGTGCTGAACCTGGAGAGCAACGAGATCGAAACCGTGCTGGCCAAATTCACCGTCGTCGCTGCGGGCGGCTGCGGCAACGTCTATTCTTCGACGACCAATCCGAGCGTCGCCACAGGCGACGGCATCGCCATGTGCCACCGCGCCAAGGCCATCACCGAAAACATGGAGTTCATCCAATTCCACCCCACCTCGCTCTACCATCCGGCCGAAAAGCCCAATTTCCTCATCACGGAGGCGATGCGGGGTTACGGCGCGATCCTGCGTCTGCAAAACGGCGAAGAGTTCATGGACAAATACCACCCGATGAAATCGCTCGCACCGCGCGACGTGACGGCCCGGGCCATCTATACCGAAATGACCCGCCGGGGCGAGGACTTCGTCTATCTCGACGTGCGGCACAAAGATCCGGAGCAGACGCGCCGGCATTTCCCGAACATCTATGAAAAATGCCTCTCGCTCGGCATCGACATCACCCGCGACCTGATCCCCGTCACACCGGCGGCACACTACTGTTGCGGCGGCGTAAAGGTCGATCTCAACGGCGAAACCTCGATCCGACGGCTCTATGCCCTGGGAGAAACCTCCTGCACGGGGCTGCACGGCGCCAACCGGCTGGCTTCGAACTCCCTGATCGAAGCGGTCGTCTATGCCGACCAAGCCGCCAAACACGCCACCTCCCGGCTCTCCTCGGTCGAAATCCAGGAGGGTATTCCCGACTGGGATTTCGAAGGCACCCAGCACACCGAAGAGATGCTGATGATCATCCAGTCCAAACGCGAGATGCAGGCCATCATGTCCAACTACGTCGGCATCGTCCGCTCGAATCTCTCGCTCGAACGCGCCCTGCGCCGCCTGTCGATCATCTACGAAGAGACCGAAGAGCTACACAACAAGATCAAGCCCAATCGCGAGCTGTGCGAACTGCGCAACATGATCGCCGTGGCCTACCTGGTCATCAAACAAGGCAGCGCATTGAAAGAGTCGGTCGGCTGCCACTACAACTCCGACTACCCCAAACCGGACAATAAATAATCTGCAAGAGAACTCACCCACAATCTTTATTACCGTTTATGACCTTACAGGAAGAGATCACCCGCCGGCGGACGTTCGCCGTCATCGCGCACCCGGACGCCGGTAAAACGACCCTGACCGAAAAACTGCTGCTCTTCGGCGGCGCCATCCACGTCGCGGGAGCGGTCAAAAGCAATAAAATCAAGAAGGGAGCCACCTCCGACTTCATGGAGATCGAACGTCAGCGCGGTATTTCGGTCGCTACGTCCGTCATGGGCTTCGAATACCAGGGCCGCAAGATCAACATTCTCGATACCCCGGGCCACGAAGACTTCGCCGAAGATACCTACCGCACGCTGACGGCGGTGGACTCCGTAATCATCGTCATCGACGGCGCCAAGGGCGTCGAGTCCCAGACCCGCAAGCTGATGGACGTCTGCCGCATGCGGCAGACCCCGGTGATCGTCTTCGTCAACAAGCTCGACCGCCCCTGCAAGGATCCCTTCGACCTGCTGGACGAAATCGAGAAGGAACTCCGCATCCGGGTACGTCCCCTCTCATTCCCGATTTCGAGCGGCGACACCTTCAAGGGCGTTTACAACATCTACGAGAAGAACCTCACGCTCTTTACGAGCGACGAACGGCAGACGGCCGACGCTTCGACCGTAGAGATCAACGACCTCGCCTCGCCCGAACTGGACGAATACATCTCCGAACGCTACGCCAAGCAACTGCGCGAAGACACCGAACTGGTCGAAGGCGTGTACGACGCTTTCGACCGCGACGCTTACCTGCGGGCTGAGCTGGCCCCGGTCTTCTTCGGCTCGGCGGTCAATAATTTCGGCGTGAAGGAGTTGCTGGAGTGTTTCATCCGCATCGCCCCCTCGCCGCGCCCTGCGCCGACCGAAACCCGGATCGTGGAGCCTGCCGAGGAGAAAATGACAGGCTTCGTCTTCAAGATCCACGCCAACATGGATCCGAACCACCGCGACCGCATCGCCTTCCTGAAGATCTGCTCCGGCACGTTCGAACGTAACAAGAATTTCCTGCACGTGCGCAGCGGCAAACAGATGAAATTCTCCTCGCCGACGGCTTTCATGGCCGAGAAAAAGTCGATCATCGACTTCGCCTACCCGGGCGACATCGTCGGCCTGCACGACACGGGCAACTTCAAGATCGGCGACACCTTCACCGAAGGCGAAAAGCTCAAATTCACAGGCATTCCCTCCTTCGCACCCGAACAGTTCCGTTATATCGAGAATGCCGATCCGCTGAAATTCAAGCAACTGGCCAAAGGCATCGATCAGCTCATGGACGAAGGCGTGGCGCAGCTCTTCACCTCGTCGCTCAACGGCCGCAAAATCATCGGCACGGTGGGCGCCCTGCAATTCGAGGTGATCGAATACCGCCTGGCGCACGAATACAACGCCGCCTGCCGCTGGGAGCCGATCTCCATCTACAAAGCCTGCTGGATCGAGAGCGACAACGCCGAGCAGCTGGCCGACTTCAAACGGCGCAAACATACGAACATGGCCATCGACAAGCACGGCCGCGATGTATTTCTGGCCGACACCAGCTATGCCCTGGCCCTGGCGCAGGAAAACTTCAAGGACATCAGATTTTACTTCACCTCGGAGTTCTGATCCCGTTACAAGCAAGTTCTGATCCCGCCAGCAATCATCAAAATATAAACCACCCGTGCTACCATTGCACGGGTGGTTTTATTGACAATAAACAAACAGACATATTAAAGATGAAAATAAAATCCAAATAAGTACAAGTAAATAGGCTTTATATCAGACATTTATAAAGAAATCGTTTCTTTCAGTTGTTTTCGCTATTTTCTGTTAATTAGTTCTTTTTGGGTACATTTTTGTTCCTTGTTTGTTTCTTGATTTCGGTTTTAATTCGTACATTTGCATACGAAAAAGAACGAATGAAAGAATACGATTATGCCACGAATAAAGAAGCCTAAAAAAGTAAAAGAGCCCATCCGTCTTCGGATGAAGGATTTGTCCGATGGCAGCAAAAGTCTGTATCTGGATATATACCGCAATGGCAAGCGGACATATGAGTACCTGAAGCTGTATCTTATCCCGGGAACGGACAACAATACCCGTCGGCAGAATGAAATAACAATGGCCGCTGCGAATGCCATCAAGTCGAAACGCATTATCGAACTGACCAGCGGCGAAGCCGGTATCGTGAACCATACAGATAAGGTTTATCTGCTGGACTGGATGCAAACCTATTTGGAGTACCAAGAGAAACGCGACAAGAAAGGCATCGGTCAAATCAAGGCCGTTACCCATATCCTGAAAGAATATGCAGGGGAAAGGTTTTTGTTGGATCGGGTTGACCTCGCTTTTTGCCAAGGCTATATCGACTACATGCTGACGACCTTCCGCCCTAAAGGAAAGCCGATAGCAGCATCTACACGCAATACCTATTATCAGATATTCAACGGTGCCCTGAACGCTGCCGTCCGGGCTAAACGGTTGTTGAGAAATCCGTTTAATGAAATGGAAAAATCGGAGAAGCCCAAAATGCCGGAGAGCGTGCGGTCCTATATGACCATCGAAGAGGTACGGGCGTTGATTGCCACTCCGGTACAGGATGGGAGGGTTAAAAACGCCTATCTGTTTTCCTGCTTCTGCGGACTGCGTATCAGCGATATTGTCGGCCTGAAATGGAAGAATGTCTTTGTCGATAACGGCCAATACCGTCTGGCGGTGGCTATGCAGAAGACCAAAGAACCGATTTACCTGCCACTCTCCAACGAGGCGTTGAAGTGGATGCCGGAGCGTGAGGACAAGGCGGCGGATGACCATGTGTTCAGCTTGCCTTCAAACATCAACCAGTATCTCAAGCCGTGGGCCGAAGCGGCCGGAATCACCAAGCGTTTTACTTTTCACACGGCCCGGCACACATTCGCGACCATGATGCTGACGCTCGGTGCGGATCTCTATACCGTATCGAAGCTGCTTGGTCATACCTCCGTGAGAATGACACAGGTGTACGCCAAAATCATCAACCAGAAAAAAGACGAAGCAGTCAATTTGGTCAACGGGCTATTCGACTGATGTAGTTATACATGTCAAATTCAATTTACAGGTAAATATTTCCGGCTTTTCTCCGACTTTTCAAATAGTCGAAGTAATGCCACTATTATAATAAGTATAAACCCATAAAAACAATTCGACATGAAAGGACAAAACAACAGGTCCTCTCTTTTTTTGAAGGGAGACCACATCTGCACCACTTCGCTACGGAACAGGATGTAGCGGAAGAATTTTACGAATTGCTCTCCGAAGCGAGGGAGCTTTATCTTCAAGACGTCATGGCAGGCGGCAAACGGTATGGCCGCTATGTGGATGACTTTATAAACAGTCACCGGTACATCGACTGCAACAGTGCGGTTTGCAGGAATTGCCATGAAATGAACATCCATATCATCAGAGGGCTGTTGATCGATTGCACAAGTCTCGTCAAAAGCCTCTTTACCGCAGAAACATTTTCTTTCGAGGAGTGCATGGCCTTGAAACGAAAGTACGACATTGCCGGAGTATGGTTCGGCTCTTCACGTATAGAAGATTCCAGAAACGATCCACCTCTCTCCTTCGGTTGTAATTTTTCCCGTGAACAGATGACAGGTATTGTGGCTTGCGCCAACGCTTATCATCTGTTTTGCGTTTCCACACTCCGCATCGAGGACATGGAAGCGCTTTTTGCCTGCAAGAAGGGCTTCTGCATACGTGTGAACAATATCCGCCATGTGGCGGTCCTGTTCGACGCGTTGCTCGAAAACACCTTCATCCTGCCTCACTGGCAGTCGGTTCTCGACAAGGGGCGGTTCCTGTTGTCCAAAGACGGCACAAGATACGTTACCGCTTCAAGCCTCTCGTCCGCCCTGTCTGCGGCGAGGAACAACATTACATCGGCAAACCTCGGCATACGAAAAGCCGTCAGCCGACTGAAAATATAACACGAAGTGCCAAAAAGCCAAGTATGTGAAAGATAAAACAGTGACAATTGCCGTGATACGTGCATAGTATCACGCCGGTATTTCCGGCTGTCCGGTTCACATCACATAACTTTGACCTCCGTTAGCGCGCTGCATAACGGAGGTAACTCTCCATTGTCTAATTTTAACATGTATTTTATGCAAAACAGAACAACATTCATGGAGCGGTTGAGCGAACGGCTGACCGCCATAGAAGCGGTTCTCAAGAAGTTGGAACCGGTGGAAGGTCTGTTGGAGCGTGTGGCTTTGCTGGAAAATACCATTTACACGACCAAGAAGGTCTTCACTTTTCAAGAGGCGTGCATGTATATCGGCGTGTCCGAAAGTATGTTGTACAAACTCACATCGAACAAGGAAATCCCGCACTACAAGCCTCGCGGCAAGATGCTCTACTTTGCGAAGGAAGAGCTGGACGCGTGGCTCTTGCAAAACTACGAACCTACGGTGGACGATGCCATGCGTATGGCGACGGAAGTGTCCGCAACCCAACCGTTCTTTAACCAGAAGCGCTATGGAAAACGAAAAAAGAACTGACCGTAACTCGTGGGCGGAGCTGGACGAGAACCGCCTGTCGGATATCCTCACGGCATCGCAAATAAAGGCCACGGACACCTACGAGACTCCGCCCCAGATTATATGGATTGACAACTCCACCATAGCGACGCTCGGTAATTTCAGCGCTTCGACGGGTAAGGCGAAGGCGAAAAAGACGTTCAACGTCTCGGCCATCGTCGCCGCGTCGCTGGCGGGCCGGCAGGTCTTGAACTATCGGGCGCACCTGCCCGAAGGCAAACGCAGGATTCTGTACGTGGACACTGAACAGAGCCGTTTCCATTGCCACAACGTGTTGGAACGCATTCTCCGCCTGGCGGGGCTGCCCACCACGACGGACAACGAGAATCTCGATTTCATTTGCCTGCGGGAATACACTCCTGCCGTCCGTATCGGGGTTATCGACTATGCCCTGCGTCAGAACAAGGGGTATGGGCTGGTCATCATAGACGGCATCCGCGACCTGATGCTCGACATCAACAGCACCAGCGAATCGGTGGAGGTCATCAACAAGATGATGGAGTGGTCGTCGAAATACGACCTGCACATCCATTGTGTGCTACACCTGAACAAGGGCGACAACAATGTGCGCGGGCATATCGGTACGGAAATGAGCAATAAGGCGGAAACGGTGCTGGTCATCACCAAAAGTGCGGAGAATCCCGTTATCAGTGAAGTTCATGCGCTGCATATCCGCGAGAAGGAGTTCAAACCGTTCGCCTTTTCCGTTGATGACGAAGGGTTGCCGGTCATGGTGGATAACTATTCGTTTGACGGCAGTGTAAGACCGAAAGCCCGGAGCAGCTTCATGGATTTGTCCATCGAACAGCACCGGGAGGCACTTTCCGCCGCTTTCGGGGACAGGCCCATCAAAGGTTTCGAGAACGTGCTGCAGGCCCTCATGGCTTCCTATGAGGCTATCGGGTTCAAACGGGGACGCAGCGTCATGATAAAACTGCTGCAATACCTGACGGAAAACCTGAAGCTGATCGTCAAACGGGACAAGCTCTTTTATTACGATGTGACCCCGACCGAAGCCCTGCTTTTCGACGAAGAATGCGAGGAAGCGGAAGGTGAAAAATAATTTAGTTTACTTTGGTCCGGGTATATATAGGAGAAAAACCAAAGTAAACTGTTTTTTGAAAACAAGTGAAAAGAAAATGACATGACCATAGCGGAAGCAAAACAACTGCGTATCGTGGACTATCTCGCCAGTCTCGGCTACCATCCCCAGAGTGTGATATCAAAACAATACTGGTATCTGTCACCGCTGCGCGATGAACGCACTCCGTCGTTCAAGGTCAACGACCGGCTCAACGAATGGTATGACTTTGGCGCAGCGACGGGCGGCGACCTTGTGGAACTGGGCAAATACCTGTACCGGACGAACAGCGTGAGCGAAGTGCTTGCCTGTATCGGGAGACATGAAAATGCTGCCCCGATACAAAGAGTGCGGATTCCGGGGACAACACCCCGTCCCGTCGAAGCTGACATGAAGGACGTGCTCGTCGTGCCGTTGCAGCACCATGCGCTACTCTCGTACCTTCATTCCCGTGGAATCGACGGGGACATCGGCCGCATGTTCTGCCGGGAGGTCCATTATGAATTACGTAAACGGCGCTACTTCGCTCTTGCCTTCGGCAACGCGGCGGGCGGGTACGAGGTGCGCAATCCTTATTATAAGGGCTGTATCCGGTGTAAGGACATCTCTGTCATCAGGCAATCTCATGGTGAAACACAGAACCGTGTTTGCGTGTTCGAGGGCTTCATGGATTTTCTCTCTTACCTGACGCTGAAACAGGCGGGTGATGATACGGTCTGCATCGACGCACCTTGTGATTACCTCGTGATGAACTCGGTGAACAACCTGAAAAAAGCATTGGAACACTTGCAGGTGTACGAGGAAATCCACTGTTATCTCGACAATGATCTCGCAGGGCAGAAAACGGAAGAGACCATCGCCGGCATGTATGGCGGGCGTGTACGCAACGAAGCACCCCGTTATCGCGAATACAAGGACCTGAACGATTACCTACGCGGAAAGAAACGGTAAGGCATCATCGTTACCCTTTCCCTTGAAAGCTCTCCTCCCGGAGGGCTTTTTTTATGCCCGATTTTTCTGCTTCGATACCTCAAAGTATGAAATTAAAGTTCAATTTTAGTGTTTCAAACTTATTTCTATGTAATAAAATACTGTTTGATATAAAGAGTTTTTGTTACATCAAATATAATATTTTTCTTTGCAACCGTACTTTCAAAGTTCAATTAAAGTTTAATTTCATACTTAAAAACAGATGGGTTCATACTTTATATTCGCCCTTGTACTGACGGTGCTGTACATCGTCTATTTCGCGGTCAATATCATCCGTGACCTGTATGGAAAGAAGGGAACGGAGAAGACTGACGAGGAAGTTTTCGACCTCGGTCCGATGGATTCCACGGAAGAGAGTGTCGAGGTTTCGGAGAACGAGACCGGGTTCAAAATCGGAAATGAAACATACGGCACGGAGACTGTACCTGCCGCTTCGCCTGCCGCCCAAAACGGCGACACCGGGAAAAAAGATGGAACAGCCAAGGATCGGCTCGAACGGCTGAAAGCCAAGGCAGAGGCACAGATGGAAAAGGTCGCACCCTACCTGTCCGACGGCTTTACCGACGAAGAGATGTATAAGGCAATGATTTCCAAAGGACGCTTGGACAACCGTCCCAGCCTGAAATGGAGACCGGTCAAAGATAAGCTGTAAGATGTCGAAAACGAAGAAGATACTATGTGCGCTTTGTTCCATCATCCCCTGTTCGGCTCTGGCGAAAAGTGGCAGCGTGAATTACAGTTGGGGGGCGGATGCGCTGGCGACGATGCACGACTACGTGGTAACGATGATGTTCTACGTCCAAGCTCTCTGTTGTGCCATCGCCGGGATTTGTGTGATTGTGTCCGGATTCCAGATTTACGTAAAGATGAACACGGGCGAGGACGGTATTACCAAGTCCGTCGTAACGCTTGTGGGCGCGTGCCTGTTCCTGATCGGTGCCTTCCTTGTCTTTCCTGCCTTTTTCGGCTATCGCATATAGAAACGGGATGCAGGAATGAGGTGCCGCCATAACGATTCGAAAGAACTGCAATACTTACCCTAAAATAAATAATCATGTTTCAAAAAACAAAAAGACAAATGAAAAGAATGTTTTCTGCTAAAAAGGTACAGATGCTCACACTGATGTTGCTGTGTGGCACGACGGCCGTCATGGCCCAAAACTCCGCAGGCGATTACTCCGCCGGTACGACCGCACTGGCGACCGTGACGGAGGAAATCGCCAAGTACGTCCCCGTCATGGTCAAACTGTGTTACGCCATTGCCGGTGTAGTGGCTATCGTAGGCGCTATCTCGGTGTACATCGCCATGAACAACGAGGAACAGGACGTGAAGAAAAAGATTATGATGATCGTTGGCGCATGTATTTTCTTAATCGCTGCCGCACAAGCACTTCCGATGTTCTTCGGTATCGGCGCATAACCCTCCCGCACGATGAAAGGCAAGGACGAACGCTATCCCGACTACCCGCTGTTCAAGGGCCTGCAACGGCCTTTGGAGTTCATGGGTATTCAGGGACGCTACATCTACTGGGCGGCGGGCGTTGCCGGCGGAGCCATCGTCGGATTTATCATCGCCTACTGCCTCGTGGGTTTCGTGGCCGGACTGGTCGTGCTGGTTGCGGTCGTCTCGACGGGTATTGCGCTTATCATGCTCAAACAGCGGAAAGGGCTGCATACCAAGAAAGACGGTCGCGGAGTGTATATCTACGCCCACTCGAAGAAACTGTGAGAAGAAAAGAAAAACCATCACGGGCAACGTGTGGTCTTGTTGAATGTTGAACGCGGGCCGGCCGCCTGAAATCCGGGTGGACCGGCCTTTTTTATTGTATTTTGAAATGACCTTGTACATCATTCTACTTTTTATCGCCTTGTGTGCCGGCATGGCCCTGTCGGTCTATGCGTTCGGTACCGGAGGCAAGCGTAAGCGTATCTTTCAGGACATCTATTTTTCTGTGGAAGATACGAACGGCGTGGGCGTGCTGTACACCAAGACGGGCGAATATTCAGCCATCCTGAAAATAGAGAATCCCGTGCAGAAATACTGTGCGAACATCGACAGCTACTACGAGTTCACGCACCTTTTCACCGCCCTCGCGCAGACGCTCGGCGAAGGATATGCCCTGCACAAACAGGACATCTTCATCCGGAAACAGTTCGAGAACGAGACGGGGGACAAACACGAGTTCCTCTCATCGGCCTACTTCCGTTACTTCAAGGGGCGTAACTATACGGACAGCGTGTGTTACCTGACCATCACGCAGGAGGCGAAGAAGAGCCGCCTGTTCTCGTTCGACAACAAGAAGTGGCGCGACTTTCTGGTCAAGATACGCAAAGTGCATGACCAGCTGCACGATGCCGGGGTACAGGCCAGGTTCCTGAACAAAGCCGAAGCGAGCGAATACGTGGACCGCTATTTCGCCATGAACTTCAAGGAGCGGATCGTGTCGATGACCAACTTCAAGGCGGACGACGAAACGGTCTCGATGGGCGACAAACGCTGCAAGGTATATAGCCTTGTCGATGTGGACTGTGCCGCACTGCCCTCACTGATACGGCCTTACACCAATATAGAGGTCAATAACACGGATATGCCCGTGGACCTGCTGGCTGCCATCGACAACATTCCGAATGCGGAGACGGTCGTCTATAACCAGATTGTCTTCCTGCCCAACCAGAAAAGGGAACTGGCCCTGCTGGACAAAAAGAAGAACCGGCACGCCAGTATTCCCAATCCGAGCAACCAGATGGCCGTGGAGGACATCAAGCGGGTGCAGGAGGTCATCGCGCGGGAAAGCAAGCAGCTCGTGTACACCCATTTCAACCTGATCGTCGCCGTACCGGCCGATACGGACCTGCAAAAATGCACGAACCACTTGGAGAATGCTTTCGGACGTATGGGTATCCATATTTCCAAAAGGGCGTACAACCAACTGGAACTGTTCGTGAACTCGTTTCCGGGTAACTGTTACGGCATGAACGAGGACTATGACCGCTTCCTGACGCTGGGTGACGCGGCGATGTGTCTGATGTATAAGGAGCACATACAGCACAGCGAGGAGACACCGCTGAAAATCTACTACACAGACCGCCAAGGCGTGCCGGTGGCTATCGACATCACGGGAAAGGAGGGGAAAAACAAGCTGACGGACAACTCGAACTTTTTCTGTCTCGGTCCTTCGGGCAGCGGCAAGAGCTTCCACATGAACTCTGTCGTGCGCCAGTTGTACGAGCAAGGAACGGACGTGGTGATGGTCGATACGGGTAACAGCTACGAGGGACTTTGCGAATACCTCGGCGGCAAGTACATTTCCTATACCGAGGAAAGACCGATTACGATGAACCCATTCCGCATCAATCGGGCGGAAATGAATGTGGAGAAGACGGGCTTCCTGAAAAACCTCGTGCTGCTCATCTGGAAAGGCTCGCAGGGTACGGTCACAAAGACAGAGGACCGCCTGATAGAACAGGTCATCACGGAGTATTACGACACTTATTTCAATGGGTTCGACGGCTTCACACCCCTGCAACGGGAGGATTTGCGTAAGGGGCTGCTCATCGACGACCGTAACCATGCCGAGAAGCAGGACGAGGACGAAGGAGAGCGGACCGGGCGTATCGAGCGCATGATCGACGAGATGGAACGCCGCCGTAAGGAGTTGAAAGTGGAAGAGCTGTCGTTCAACTCGTTCTATGAATTTTCCGTGCAGCGCATCCCCGACATCTGTGCCGAAAACCATATTTCGGGCATCGACATATCGACGTACCGTTACATGATGAAGGACTTCTATCGGGGCGGCAATCATGAAAAGACGCTGAACGAGAACATGGACAGTTCATTGTTCGATGAGACGTTCATCGTCTTCGAAATTGACAGTATAAAGGATGATCCTCTCCTGTTCCCTCTTGTCACACTGATTATCATGGATGTATTCTTACAGAAGATGCGTATCAAGAAGAACCGCAAAGTCCTGGTCATAGAGGAAGCGTGGAAGGCCATTGCCAGCCCGCTCATGGCCGAATACATCAAGTTTATGTACAAGACGGCCCGTAAGTTCTGGGCCTCGGTCGGCGTGGTGACGCAGGAGATACAGGACATCATCGGCAGCCCTATCGTCAAGGAAGCCATCATCAACAACTCCGACGTGGTGATGCTGCTTGACCAGAGCAAGTTCCGCGAGCGGTTCGATGAAATCAAGGCTATTCTCGGACTTACCGACGTGGACTGCAAAAAGATATTCACCATCAACCGGCTGGAAAACAAGGAAGGGCGCAGCTTCTTCCGAGAGGTGTTCATCCGCCGGGGGACGACCAGCGGCGTGTACGGCGTGGAAGAACCAAGAGAGTGTTACATGACCTACACCACCGAGCGGGCGGAGAAAGAAGCCCTGAAACTCTACAAGCGGGAATTGCGGTGCAGCCATCAGGAAGCTATCGAGGCGTACTGTCGGGATTGGAACGCCAGCGGTATCGGAAAATCCCTGCCGTTCGCCCAAAAGGTCAACGAGGCCGGGCGGATATTGAACCTTCATGTAAAACAATAACAATCAAATCATCAATTACAGAAAATGGAAAAGATAGACATCAGCCAAAGTGTGAAGACACTTGAGTTCGGGAGCAAATATGAAGCCCGTATCCAACGGATATTCCGTGAGTTCGACATCAAAACCATCCGGGATTTGTGCCAATGGCCCGGAAAGGACTTGGTAAGGGTACGCGACATGGGAAGAAAAAGCATCGAGGAAATAGAGGATGTTCTGGAAAGGTACAATCTCCGGTTGGGAATGCCCGGTAAGGAACTGGACGAATACGCCGGTATCGGAAATTCCGTGCAGGACGAGGAAGAAGAGGCGAAGTGGGAACAACGCAGGTACGAGATAGCCAAGGAGGTATTCATACACCACCGTCTGGTGGCAAATTCCGCCGTATATGAGGCCGACGAACTGATACGTGCACTAAGAGGCATGACGCGCCGTTGACGGGGGCTGTTTTTAACCGGGGAGGAATCCATGATGAAACGGCTGTCACTTATCCTTATGCTCCTGTCGCTCGTTGTCGTACAGCACATCCACGCGCAGTATTACAGCGTGAACTACGATGCGCGTACCGTGGCGGCAATGGCTACCGCTTTCGGTACGGAAGCCGTGGCGGAAAGCTATTACCGGGAGCAGGTCGATGACATACTCAAGCACTACAATGCGGCGGAAGTGGCCACGGCGGGGATTTTTGCCTCCAAGTTCTTGGAGCATAAAGCCTTTTCCGACCTCGGTATCTGGAACAGCAGTACGGAGAACTACTACTACCGCCGCATTTACCGCATGGTCTCGGAGAAGATCATACCCAAGATATGGGTGGTGGCGAAACTGATGCTCCGCTCACCGCAAACGGCTATCTACTGGGGCAGCTACCTGATGAAAATCTGCGACGAAACGAAAAGCCTGTGTATGCAGTTCGAGAGTGTAGTGACGAACAGCACGTTGGGCTTTTCGGACATCGTGTTTCTGGAAATCAACCGGAACATCGCCCCTCTGTTGAAACTCTCGGAGATAGGCGACATCGACTGGCAGCACATGCTGGACGACATCGCCAGCGTGCCGGGCAATTTCACCAAGGAGAACCTGCAACACGACATCGACAACCTCTACAACATGGGTGTCGGTCTCGCCTCGGCAGGTATCGGGAACATTGGTGACGCCCTGTTGCAAACCAGTTCGTTCCATGAGCTGATGGGCGGCAGGGTCAGCAAGGTCATCGACCTGTATGACCATTACGGTGCGCTCTTCGAGCAGGCGGAGCATGACCTCGGCGGCCTGCTGATTGACATGGTGGGCGGTGAGGACAACGTGGCGGGACTGTTCGATTTCAGCAACTACGACCTTACCTCCTGGATGACGGACTATCTGGACGAGACGGCGGGAAACTACTACACGCAACGGTGGTATATCGCCCGGCGTGAGCAAGGGAGTATCGCCTTGTGCGACTACTACCCGCCGACGGACGATAACAGCATACTGAACGGCGGCGAATGGACGCGTTTCGAGACAACCGATCCCGACTTTTATCCCAATGCCTCGCAACGGGAGCAGGCGCTCGCCAATTCGGAACGGTACGCCGGTTGGTCGAGAAGCCGGGTACAGCAGCTCAACAACCAGAATGACGGCTATACCTATAGTATCAACTACTGGCAGAACGGCTATATCATCAGCCGGGGCGGCAAACAGACGAAGAAGGCATACGCCTACGAAATCCATGTGAAGAAAAGCTGGAACCGGGAAGAGGTCGTCTATGAAGAGGTGTTCGATTCCTACTCGATGGACCTGAACACGTTCAAAGCCGGGCTTAACGCCCGACTCTCGGAGTTCAACGACAACGAGGAAGGTTATACCTATTATATAGCTTCTGACGCGCGGAACTATTATCAGGCGACGGACGCCGCGAAATTGCAAGGCTGCGAGAGCGTGACCATCAGTGTAACCTGTTCGGACGGGGCTACGCTCGGTCAGGGCACGACGCAGTACAAGTGCCGAACGTGCGGCAAATCCCTGAACGCCCATTCAAAGGAGTGTGCCATGCAGACCACGGTTACGGAGAACGAACTGGACTTGTCCGAGCTGGACGCCATGCTGCAGGAGGCAGAGAATCAGGTAGCCGCCATCCAGTCGCAAATCAACGCGTTGGAGAGCGAGAATGCCGACCTGCTGAAAAAAATCGCCGAGGCAAGCGTGGAAGATGCGGCGGTGTACCGGCAGCAGTACAACGCGAACAAGACACAGATAGACCGCCTGAAAAGCGAGCTGTCCGAATGGCAGAAGAAACAACGGGAATACACCGACGCGAAAACCGAGGCGGCGGGCGATAACGATGTGGCAACAGACGACTATTACCGCATACCGGCCATCATGCAGGACTGCAAGACGGCTTACAGCCTGTCGTGGCAGGACGGCGGGGCGTGGAACGGCTACACCTATGTCCGTAAGGCGACCATGCCGAACATCAACGGGGTCATCACGTTCAAGGCGACGGTCTCGATAGCCCGCAAACCGAAATATTTCCTCGGTATCAAGATACACCGTGCCATCGTGCAGATCAGTTGGGAACTGACCACGGAATACACCGACACGTATGTGGCCGACGTGCTGACGCTCGACCCTAACCTGTCGGACGCGGAGAAAACGAAACTGGTGAACGACCGTATTGCGGAGATTGCACGAGAGCATCCTTCGTGCAAGATCACGACGGAATATGCCCGTACCCCACCATTGGAAGAGACTCCGACCGGGGAGGTGTACCATCTGCTGTGGTCAAGCGACCGGCTCGAAATCGCACGGGAAGTGGATTCCCGGATTACGATGATATATGCCGACCTCGTGTCACTGGAGAAGATGATGCACTACAAACGGAGCATCATCGACGTGCTGAAGGACGTGCTGCCCGAATTGGATATGGACGAGGGACGCAGGCTGACGCTCGTGGAGGAATGCCACGAACGCTGGGTGGAGAATGCGCGGAACCTGCGGAGCGGAAACGGCAGGAACGGCAAAGGCAGCGGAAAGGAGGTGCGGCCATGAAACGTGCCCTGCTGATGGCAGTCGTGCTGCTGGCTCTCCTGCCCGGCATTGCCAAGGCGCAATGGACGTTCGACATCGTGTCGGTAGAAGCCTACATCAACGACCACAAGAAGCAACGCAGCCTGCTGCTGGCCCGCAGTACGCTGGAATACAGCAACAAGCTGCTGCACGAGTACAGCCGCAAAGAGGTCGGCGAGTACAAGGAACTGAATGTGGACTTGGACCGCTACACCCGTGCCTTCGACGTCATCGACGTGATGTACCAGTCCTTGCGGACGGTGCTGAACGTGAAAAGCACCTATACGGCGGTCAGCGACCGTATCGGCGATTACAAGAGACTGCTGGAGGACTTCAACGATAGAATCGTGAAACGGGGGCGCATCGACCCCGGCGATGCCGTGATACTGGCCATCAACGAAAAGGCAATACGGGACATCGCCGATGACGGGAAACAGCTTTACAAATCGGTCAGTGACCTCGTGCTGTATGCCACAGGGGCGGCAGAATGTTCGACCTCCGACCTGCTGATGGTGCTGGAAGCGGTGAACACGTCGCTGGACGACATCGAGCGGCACCTGAACCGGGCGTATATCGAGACGTGGCGGTACATACAGGTGCGCATCGGTTACTGGAAAGCGAAGATTTACCGTCCCAAGGTCAAGGAGATTATCGACGGGGCTTTCGGACGATGGCGCAAAGCGGGACGGCTGGATTATTAACGAACGATAAAAGGGAAAGAAGGCAAACTATCTACAGGTTAGAGTTTGACTTCCATGCCATCGACATCGGGAAATAAAAACAGAGAAAGAATTTTTAGTACAAACAAGCCTATTGGGATTATACCAAGGGATAAAAAGACATTCAGATTGATGCAATGGAAAAGATTGTTTTTGCAAAAGACATTACGTTATATAAGGCCGATTGTCTTGAAGTGATGCCTTTTCTTCCGGAATCAAGCATTGATTTGGTTTTATGCGATCCCCCTTTTGGAATTACAGCTTCACAGTGGGATAAAATAATACCATTCCCGGAAATGTGGAAAGAGATCAGGAGAGTCAGGAAAGAAAATGCACCTACGGTCTTATTTGGCAGCGAACCGTTCAGCAGCTTTCTACGCTGCGGCAATTTAGATGAATTTAAATATGACTGGGTTTGGGAAAAGTCAAAAGCAAGCAATTTTCTTCTCGCTAAAAAACAACCTCTAAAAGCACATGAGCTAATAAGTGTCTTTGGCAAAGGCAGAACCCCTTATTATCCAATCATGGAGGAAGGCGAGCCTTACGGGAACCGCACGAAGAGAGGAAGCAATTGGACAGGGATAAACAATGTACCCAATCCTACATTCAGGCATGAAAACAAAGGGACAAGATATCCACGAAGTGTGATATACTTCAAAACAGCGGAATCGGAAGGCAAAACGATTCATGTCAACCAAAAGCCGATTGCATTATTGGAGTATCTGATAAAAACATACACAAAGGAAGGAGATACTGTCCTTGATTTTGCTTCGGGGAGCATGAGCACCGCAATTGCCTGTATCTATACGAATAGAAAATGTATTTGCATTGAAAAAGACGAGACATATTTCTCGCAAGGAGAGAAACGAGTCAGGAATGAATACCAATATTTATGACAGTAAAGGAAGCTCAAAAAAAGTATGACTATACGATATAAATAACTGTAAAATAATGAATAACCGGAAATTAATATGAACAGAACTCTCTTACTCATGGCGGTTGCAGCAGTTGCAACGAGCGGTGTCAAGGCGCAGTCGGTTACTTACAACCATGACTCGCCGAAACAGAACCAGATTACGGTTATGGAAACCGGTACGGGCGCTCTGTCGCCCGAACTTTATTACACGCTGCTGCACAACAAGTACAAGAAGTCGGCGGCAAGCAAGAACAAACTGTCGTTCCGCACGCTGGCGGGTGTGAACCTGTACAACCAGACAGACGAGGCGGAAGCCATCGACTCGGCACTGGTCAAGCGGGCCGAAATCGAGGCACTGAATGTAGCCGACCGGCAGATTGACCTCGCGTGGCTGGCCGAGGGCGATAAGATAAACGCTCAAATGGAACGGCTTCAGCGCAACATCGACCGCATCCCCCTTGCCGGGGGCACAACGGACGACAGGGAGCGGTGGACGGAATACTACCACGTCTACCAGTGCGCCATTGACGCTACGAAGGACGCCTACATGCCCAACGCACAACGGAAGAAAGAGTACCTGCGAATCTACGAGGACGTGGTACGGCAGAACGAGATTCTGGTCGGCTACCTTGCCCGAAGACAGAACGCCACGGTTGCGAACGGGCTGCTGAATGCAACCGCCGACCGGAGACTGGACAAGGGCGGTATCGTCCGCGAGGCGATGGGCCGGTGGAACGAATCGCGTTCCGCCGTGCGAGGGGCGCAATCGGGCGGCGAAACTGATACGGGAGACGGAGACGAGACGGTAAACAGAAAGAACTAAAAACACACAACGTATGGCAGACGGAAATATTCTTTCGGATTTCGGTATCGACCTCTTGGAAGAGGAAATCGACGACGTGATTTTTCAGACCAACGAGTTTCTGACCGATGCGACCTTTACCGGCTCGCAAGGTCCCTTCTGGTGGATTCTTCAAATGTGCATGGCACTGGCCGCCCTATTCGCCATCATCATGGCGGCAGGCATGGCGTACAAAATGATGGTCAAGCACGAGCCTTTGGACGTGATGAAGCTCTTCAGACCGCTGGCCGTGTCGCTTATCCTCTGCTGGTGGTATCCTCCGGCAGACACGGGCATGGCAAACAGCGGGAGCAACTGGTGCTTTTTAGATTTCCTCTCCTATATCCCGAACTGCGTCGGTTCGTACACACATGACCTGTACGAGGCCGAAGCCTCGCAAATCTCGGACAAGTTCGAGGAAGTGCAGGAGTTGATTTACGTGCGCGACACGATGTACACTGCCCTGCAGGCACAGGCCGATGTCGCCCATACGGGTACGTCGGACCCAAACCTTATCGAGGCAACGATGGAACAGACAGGTGTGGACGAGGTAACGAACATGGAGAAGGATGCGGCGAAGCTGTGGTTCACCTCGCTGACTTCGGGGGTAATCGTGGGGATTGACAAAATCATCATGCTGATAGCCCTTGTAGTATTCAGAATCGGTTGGTGGGCTACTAACCAATGTGCAATATTACATTATTGATTTATAGCTGTATAAACAGATTTGTATGTTGTTAAGCAACGAATAGGTAACAGAAATAATTTTTATCTGCGTATGCGTGACGTATAGAAGAATAGTGTGCTTTTCACTTACAAAAGTAGGGATAAAAAATGGAATTTGGAATAATTCCATGATGTATTTATAAACGGGTGCTTGCGTTCACAATGGACTGTTTTATAGTCTTACCCATAATCTAAATCATCAAATCGTTAGTTCTTAAATTATTTCCGTACCAAAATCGCAATTCTTTCAAGTAAAATGCGTAATTTTGTGTAACTTAAGGTAATTGGTTACATGAAACAACGGGTAAAAATAATCGGAATATCACGGCATCGCCTCTCAACTGACGGCGATGGTGTTACTACGCTCGTCGCTTTCCATGGCTGTCCGCTCCGCTGCCAATATTGCCTGAATCCGCAATCGCTTGCCGATAGTGGAAATTTCAAAGAATATACACCACAATCGCTATATGATGAAGTGCGCATTGACGAAATATATTTCATCGCCACAAATGGCGGCGTTACATTCGGAGGTGGCGAGCCGTGCCTACATGCTGATTTCATCCGTGAGTTCAGTGAGTTGTGCGGTGCGTCCTGGCAACTCAACTTGGAGACATCGCTAAATGTTCCTTCAGTCAACATCGAGACATTGCTTCCGGTGGTCAACACCCTGATTATCGACATCAAGGATATGAACCCCGCGATATACAACAGCTACACCGGACAATCAAACGACCTTGTTCTTGACAATCTCCGGCTGATAGCTGATTCGGGGAGACAAAAGGACTGCATAATCCGCTTACCGTTGATACCTGATTTCAACACAGAAACCGACCGCACGGCAAGCTGTTCCAGACTTGAGGCCCTCGGTTTCAACAACTTCGATTTATTCACCTACCAAATACGCAGACATTGACTATGGCACGAGGAAAGCAGATCTGTAAGATACTGAAAGAGATACGTATGCAAATTGCAGATGCCAACGGAATTGAGTTCGTGACATCGGAATGTCGCTACAAAGGCGACTGCCTCGGCACATGCCCCAAATGCGAAGCCGAAGTACGATATCTGGAGCAACAGCTCCGTGCCCGCTCCCTTGCAGGTAAAACCGTAGCCCTTGCCGGAATCTCGGCAGGCATGATTCTTATGTCGGGCTGTAACGGCACATCGTCGAATCAATCAAACGAAACTTTGCAAGGTGAGCCGGTGACACCGATTGAGCAAAAAGATACTGTTGACAGTCTTGCAAAGGAAGATGAACGGCCCCCCGTAGAAGATATTATTTCCGTAAAGAAAGGCGAAATTGATCCTAATGAAGTGAAAGTTATTGTCGGCGAAATGCCCGACAGTACAAACAAAGTATCTTTCGTTGATACGCCTGCAACTTTTCCGGGAGGTGAACAAAAGCTAATGGAATGGATTTCCCAGCATCTTGTTTATCCACCAACGGCAATAGATGAGCAAATTCAAGGTCGTGTGGTAATTCAAATTCAGGTAAAAGCTGACGGCACTATCGGAAATGTCAAAATTATAAAAGGAGTACATCCCGACCTTGACACAGAGGCATTACGAGTTGCCAAATCACTACCAAAATTCAATCCTGCAATGCTTAATGGAAAGGTTGTTGAATCTTTGTTTACACTCCCAATAACATTCAAATTACCTGTAGATTGACTATGGCACGAGGAAAACAGACATGCAGGATTCTGAAAGAGATACGCCGACAGATAGCAGAAGCCAACGGCATTGAGTTCGTGACATCGGAATGTCGTTACAAGGGCAACTGCCTCGGCACTTGCCCCAAATGTGAAGCAGAGGTGCGCTATCTGGAGCAGCAGCTCCGCACCCGTTCCATTGCAGGAAAAGCCGTCACTCTCGCCGGAATTTCGGCAGCCTCTCTCGCCATGCTCATGCCGATGACTTCGCAAGCACAATCATCATCGCACAATATTATTCAAATGCTACCGTGTGACAGCATTTCGGCGACCCGTGTCGATTCTATAACAGTTAAAGGTATTGTCAAATGTGAATATACGACCATATATGATTCGATAGCTACAGAAGAGCTGATGGGTGCGACAGTAGTAAATCTGACAAAGGGTAAAGGAACAACAACGGATATTGACGGTAAGTTTGAGATAGGAGCATGCGAAGGTGATTCGATACAGGCCTTTTATATCGGCTGTTACCCTGAAACAGTATGCGTAAAAGACCCTTCAGATACAATTCAAATCGTGTTAACTGATGCAATAACTTCTGCTATGCCAGGTGAAGTTGTGGTTGCATCAGTTAAGAGAGAGGAAAAACATTATCTCGACCTTAATGTGACTGATGAAAAAGGCAACGTAATTGACCAAGAAAATCTATCTGTGGAGCGTGTTTGGATTGATGAGGATGGTGATGAGGATTATGAACTTGTCTCGCCTGAATATTTTGACGAGAAACATCCTTGTCGCATTTATTGGGACTATGACTATGGATTAAGAGGAGAAGACGGCAAGCCTCTTAAAGAAGCGACACTCCGCATAGAAGCCGAGGGTTACGACGACCCGGTGACAATCAAGGTCAAATATCCCAAACGCAACGCCAAGAAAACAATCAAGTTCAAACACCGAGGAGGCAAGAAATGAAACTGAACGAAAAGGAAATAAATGCAGTGCAGGGCAAAAGCCAAGAGATTAGATATAGTTACTCTCTAAAACGGATAGCGGATAATGACTGTCTATGGGTTTTGGCTACAAAAGAAGGAAACTTTATTAGCTTCCATGACAAAGGACTGAATATGCTTCCTCTCTGGCCGTTTCAGGAATATGCTGAGAACTATGTCTCGGCATCCGATAATGAAGATGGATGCACGGCTGTTGGATTTAGTCTTGAGAAATTCGCAGATGAGCTGGTCGATTCTCTTTGTGAGAATGGAATGTCAATTTGCGTGTTTCCTGTTTCGGAGGATGATAGAGGTAAAATTGTAGGCGTAAATACTTTCGCTGAGGATTTAGCCGTTGAACTTGAAAACTATAGGTAAAATCAATTAGATTCTATGACAGCAGCAGAATTTGTAATCGCAATAAGGTCGATAACTCCAAACGAAAGTGAGTTTTCGATGATGCCTGAAGGCTTTGCTCAAATATATTTGGGCGATTTGTTCATTGGCGATAAAAAAGAATATAGTATTACAGAACCGAAAGATGCTGTCATAGACTTGATTAATAATTATGATGTTTCCAAACTCACAATTATGATTTTTAGTTTTGTCAAATCTGATGATTTGAGAAAAACAGACCGATTTATTTATTTTGGATGGCGTGAGGCTTTTCCGCTTGCCATCCTTAAAGAAACCGGAGAAATAGTAGAAATAGACTGGTCTGACGATGAGCGCATAATGAGTTATATTGCCACAGATCAGCAATCATATCTTGACCTTCTATTTGCATTGCAAGAGAACAACCTGTTAACTCTTTTTTCGAAAACGCAAAAATGGGACATGGAACATTTGGTTAACATTGCCGGAGGTAGTAAGTATAAGGAGAATCTACTGGATTTATTATCATAATATAACGATATGGAAATAGATGTACCTGAATATAACGTAAACACGGGACTTCGGCTTTGCTGGTGCGATGGTTATTCCGTCAAAATTTCTACGAATGACAATGAAGTCATTATCTCAGCTAATCGAGAGGGGTTACTTTCGTTAGCAAATCATTTGCTCAATTTGGCACAAAAAGATGTGCCTTGTGGCGCACACATCCATTTGGACGAATACAATTCGTTGGAAGATGGCTCAAACCCTATAATTATTGAGAAGACATGAAACAATGGCAGAAAATAGTAGGTGTTATAGCCTTAGGAGCGATTGGCATTTACGAATTGCTGTTATGGGCTTTTGCTATTACTGATTGGGAAGATACTCCATTGTATAATTTTATGAATAACTTGAGTGTAACTCTTTGGATCAACTATTTCATAGCACTTGCCCTGTTCATTTGTCTATGGAGGAAAGGAGGGAAGCGATGAAACGAGTATTATCTGATTATCTTGAAATTTGCAGCAAATTCCGGGCTAATGGGCTAAGCAAACCTGAGAGGAAACAACGGCACGCCCTGCTCTCCCAATGGGAGAAAACGGATTATGAGAGAGGAATGTTGCCCCTCGGTGAGATTCAGGACTTTTGGGATAACCATAATGACATTTGCTGGAACAGAGTGTTTATAAACAAGGTTATATGTCCGGTGGTAGCCGCTGATTTGGAGACTGGAGGATATGATGGCTTAAGATTTCTGTTCCACTGCTTCCGGGGACATGAAGATTCCTGCATACACTCTGACAGTCCGCTGGCTATTTTTTGTGATGACAGCGGAGAAAGAAAGTATCAGCCGTTTCAATTGGCGGATATGTTGCTTGAATATGAACCTGATAATGTTGATGCTCTCAGGTACAAGTATGATGCTCTCAAATATTTTCTTGAGTTCTCCATACATGAAATGCCTTCAGGAGTGTTGAATGGCTATGACGGAGCAACTGTATCAGACATTCCTGCAATGATTGAAGACACGCATGAGTTTGAGCGTATTTCCCGAAAGTTGAATATGCCTCTTTGTGAAAACTTGGTTGAGGATTGCCGCAGGTATTATAAAGCCTACGGAGATTATTTGCAGAATCTCGACAGATATGGGACCTTTGAGGATTATCTGCGTTTGAACAAAATTCCATACCAATCATACACATCACGTTACGATTATGAATAAGTGGCAGAAAATAGTAGGTATTATAGCTTTTGGAGCGATTGGCATTTGCGAATTGCTCTTATGTGCCAATACCTATCTCGATTTGAAATATATAGCGTTAGACCTTTATTGGCCGGATGAGATTGGGAGATTGTATCAGAGGACAAATTCTATATCAATAGCCCTTCTTCTCAATTATATCATCGCACTTGCTCTGTTCATTTGTCTATGGCGGAAAGGAGGCGAGCGATGAAACGGAAAATAGCCATAGTTGTGATAAATATTGCTGCCGGACTGTTTGCATTATATACGTATGCTTGTTATGTCAGAGAAACCGAGATTCAGAATACTCAGGATAATATAACTTGCGACATAGTAGAACTGGATTTGAGACATGGTTATAGACATTACCCTTCAGCAAAAATAATTTATAGCGGCAAGGAATACTATCCCTCTATAACTATAAATTTAACCGATAGTTTATCCCTTGGGGAAAACAATACCGTGTTTTACTATGATGGGGTACTTGATAGAGTCTTTTGCCGTGATTCAGGTATTGAAAGAGGTGTGCCTTTTGGCTTTGCCTTATTTATTCTGTCTTTCCTGTTTTGGCTCGAACCCCAAAGTAAGAAAAAAGACTATAGCAGAGGAGGCAAGCGATGAAACAACATCGGGACATTTTTTCAATCATACATTATGGCACGAATGAAGAATATTTTGAAGCCATAGCAGACGCAGACTTTAATATTGTGAAACATGGACAAAATCTTCTACAAGAGAGCATTGCATGTAATAAGCCTGATATTGCAGCAGACCTCATAAAAAGAGGTATTGATTTGAATTTTCAAGACGGTAAAGCAATGACAGCCCTACATTATTGTGCCAATTATGGAGCGCTAAGCACCGCTCTCCTGCTCATACAATACGGTGCGAATATTGACATTATAGATAATTTTGGCAATCAACCTTTATGGTATGCCGTATTTAAGGCACAGGGAAAATATGATTTGGTGAAATTATTAGTAGAGAATGGTGCAGACTGCGGACATAAAAACAATGCCGGGCGTTCCCCTTTGGACTTTGCTAAGCAAATAAACGATACATTACTGGTAGACTTGTTATCCCAATGAAACTGACCGATAAACGATTTTGGAGATTTGAGGCAATGATGCTACTTTGTGGCTTTATATTGGTATGCCAAATTGTTTTTGTGCTGATGTGTAACGGGGCTGAGATTGAATCGTGCGGCGGAGCTGTGCTGATATTATTGGTTCCTGCGTTGTGTCTATATTTTGCGATATCGGGCGTTCCAACATGGCTGGTGTATAAAGGAAACTCTTGGATGAAACTTGCGGGATACCTGTATTTCTTTTCTGCTCTGCTACTAATAATTCCGCTCTTAACATTCTTATTCGACTGGAATACTGTTACAGCAAATATACGACCGGACAATATACCTGCGGATGAGGGTAAATACTTTACAGACAACGAATTTATAATTATGATTTGTGCAGTATGGGCGGCTCTTCTCATTATCCCCGTGTTGATTACCTCGTATTTTACTAAGCGATGGATTGTAAAAAGGCGTCTAATATAACTACGGATTATCTTCTTGATTCTGCTCGGAGAGCCGTCAAAGGAAATGTCTCTCCTAATGTCAGGGCGATATTGATGAATTACTCACATAATCATTTAATTTTGAAATGCTATTTGGATTCTACTCCGACTGATATAGACAGAGAAATGTTGAGCGATATAGCGGGAGAAATTGTCGGGGACTTTCCACCGAATGAAATTCCAACGGTCACAGAGATTTGCGAGGCTTCTAATGTTGAAATTCCAAAACCGGGAAACTGTGATTCAATTATCTATATACGCAATAACGAACTATGAAACTGACGGATAAACGATTTTGGACAGCATGGGGAGTGATGCTGCTTCTCATGGTCTATCGTTGTATGTCCGAGGGTTGGCGAGGAGATACGACATTGCTTGGTGGAGCTTATGCGCTGTCGCTGTTATCGGCTTGGCTGTGCCATAGGATAAGACAGAGAATCGCCTTTGGCAATCTGATTGTGATGATTGTCTATAATGCTATATTGAGTTATAATCTGGCATTTCACAGTCGGTATGGAGCCGGACTGACTTGGTGGCTCTTCGCACTGCTACTAAACGCCGTCCATTCAATCGCATTACTCGCATTCATAATTGCGCATACAATAAAAACAGGAAAAAGTTAGCGACTGATAGATAATCGGTTTTGAAGATTTGAATGCTTTACCATTGCGCGGCATAGATTACTTCTTCCTGTAGATATATGCTGCAATGATGATTGTCAAGGCTGTCAGCCCGGAATATACAACTGAAATTTGTGTCAGCACATCGGAATGAATCAGTTTCACATTGGCGAATATGACGAGGGCAAAAAACGTGGCAAGTATTAGCAGCAATGCAATCATGCACCAGAATGTTGTCTGTGTCATGGATATGCGATTCTCATTGCGACGGATATCCTTGTCTGCCTTTTCGCGCTCTTTGCGAATATGTGATATGGCATTGTCGGCAATGGCATTGATTTCTTCCAGCAATGTCTGTCTGTCGTTTTCCGCAAACCTTACTGGGAATGAAGCCTTAAGCAGATTATGGAGGTTTATCATTGTACCTGCGTATGCACCGATTCCGTCAATTAGCTTGTTCAGTTTTTTATGCGCCTCCGCAATCTCCGGCTTGAGCCTGCGGAACTCGTTGGCAAGCGCATCATTCCGCTGCTCAAGTCTTTCCCGCCGCGCTTCTTCCGCTGACACTGTTGTTGCCTCTTCCGTTTCAGAAGCCTTTGCCGTTTCGGATGCGGCTTCTGCGGGCTGCCGCACATCCTCGCTGTAATCGTATTTCCTGTTTGCCATAGGTTTGTTCTTTATCTCTTGCGTCCTGATTTCATTTTCTTCCCGATATGTGTCGCCGCTGCACGGGCGCATCTGCGGGCGCGTTCCATCTCGTCCTCGTCTTTTTTGTCACGCCAGTCATTATCATTGCTTGAGCCACCGCCTCCGCTGCCGCCGGTTGAGACGGTGTCAAGTGCCGTCAGCCCCACGAACAGGGCTACCGCCATGTCGGTGAGTTCTTTCCAGTTCGCCGTCTCGCGATAGTCGAACTCATCGTTGAACACCTGCATGACATCATCGGGAATATAGAACAGGGAGGTCTTGCCGTCGTGCGGCAGCTCGTATCGGGAGGTGTTCTCATGCCATGCCGAGTAGTCTGCAACAGGTTTGTCGGAATGTTGCATCGGCTTTGCAACAGGCTTTGCGGCGACAGGTACAACAGGTACAACCGTCTTTGCCCTGTTTTTCCCGACAGGCTGCACAGTCTTTGTTTCGGGCTGGCCGTGAAGTTTCTGCCAGGTCTGTTCAATCTTCGATACCATGAGTTTGCGCCCCTTGCCAAGTTCGGAAGCCTTGAATTTGGCTTTGCCCTTTCCGACCACATAACCCTTTATGCCACCTTTGTCGTCCGGTCGTTCCACGAGTGTGTAACCATTTGCCCGCACCCTTGCCACATAGTCATCCCAAGACCATGACGGCATCGCACGCAGGATATCCATAAAGACTTCGGCAACCTTGACGGCGTTTGCCTTGTGGATTTCCATAGCGGTTATCCATCCACGCTTTATGGCTACCTCCTGCGCCGCATCATGCGCGCGGATGTGTATCTTGTGGTCGTTGTTCGTTCTGCCGTCACGGTCTTTACGGCATACGGCGGCATGGAGATGGGGAATCCGACTGTCGGATTCAAGATGCAGCCACACCGTGTAGATGCTGTCTGCGAGGTTTGTCTTATGCGAATACACATTGCCATCGTCATCCGCCATCTCTATTTTGTCGAACTCCCGGATAAAGTCATCCCACAACTGCTGCCAGTCCTGCATGGTGAAGTCCTTTGTATGTTCCTTAGCCGGACTGATCTCAATTCGGATTACATTATTTTTCATCGGCGCGTGGGCCTTCATCATGTCCCATACGCCTTGCGCGTCAAGTCCGCACGGAAGCAGGTTGTCCTTGACATGATATATCAGTTCCGGGTGTTTCTTGTTTCTCGACTCACCGGATATGTATCGGATATCATTTATTCCGTGGTTTATGGATTTTGCCTTGCCTATCATGTCGGTGCCTCCTCCTTGTCTGTTTCTGCTACTGTTTCTTGTTGTACCGTCATGTTTTTCACCGCCGGTATGCGGTTCGGGGCGAAATGTTTCTTGATGAGCCTCGTAATCATGTCAGCAGTCTTGCCGAGAAGCCGTAGCGCGCCTATCATCCACGGCTGGTTACGGAACATCGCCCTGCGCTCGTCCTGTGACATTGCGTTAAGCATCGAGGTGTATTTCGCATAGTCGCTGCGTGCGATGACAAGCTGCTCGCGGACTGCCTCCTGTTCCGGTGTCAGCCGTTTTTTCGGCTCGTATTCGTATGCTCGGGAAAGCACATAATCACTGAGGCTCATGCCGCATTCTTTGGCTGTGCTTGTGATTTTCTCCCGTTGCGACTTGCTGACACGGAACGAGATTGTCGAATCACGCTTCTCCTTGACTTTCTTCTTTTTGTTTTCCGTGTCCTCTGCGCTCCTGACAGCATCGTTTATTCCATCTTCGGTTTCAACCGGTTTCGTATTGCCGGGTAATTTCTGTTCGGTTTTCATAAGCGGTTATTGATGGTTTTACAAATGGTACCGGTGCGAGCCTGCGAGCGGCGTTCCCCGTTGGACGATAGGACAACGGCAAGAGGGCCGTGCGTGGAATGACCTTCAGGAAATGTAATGCAGCGGCATATCTTGAAACACCACTCATCTTCCTTCCCTCCTTTTTCTTCCTTTTCTGCCCTGCCTTTGGCATTATCCCATCGCTGTTTTAGGCTGTTTCGCCTATATTATAAGAGGTATGACAGCCGCCTGTAGGTCGCACCTTACCCGGATTACTTGTTGTCGTCGGGAAGTCTGTCGAAGGCTGTCTTCACAGCCTCGGCATCGGTGGTGATACGCATCAGCGCGACGGTCGCCTTGAGTGCCTGTGCCTGGTTGCAGAACTGCGTGACGGTATTAAGGAGGACTTCCGACCGTCCGACACGGAACGGCATCACAGCGTCTGCCGTCAAAGTGTTGGTCTTGTTCATGCCGTGGTTCAGGAACCGGTTTACTGCCAGCCTGTCAGCCGAATCGATGTCCTCATACTTGCCGTTGCCCGTTGCATGGCTTATCATGACACGCACGGCGTCCGCCTGATAAAGTGTGCAAGAGTTGAGGAATGCAAGCACATGGGCGAACTCCGCCTTGAGTTCGCCTCTTGCGCGGGGCTGTCTGCCATTGTTTTTTCCGCTGTTGTCCTTTTGCGCGGGAACATTGCTGTTCACCTGCAGCACATTGTTTTCATTGTTCATACTGAAATGGTTTAAATGGTTTTTGAATACTGTTTGATTGATGTTTGAATCTCATTTGAATGTTCGTTACTTGTCTGCTCGGCGGTTTACAAGATACTGCGCGGCATCGCTGTCAATTTCCGCTTGCGACCTGACACGGATGTTTGTCAGCCATGTGTCAAGGTCTGCCTTCGAGAAGAAACACAGTTTACCGTTGGGCTTGTAATAAGGGATTGCACGGCGCATCATCAGTTTGTAGAGATAGCTCGGCTTGAGTCCGAGGTACTTTGCAGCCTCGGTGGTGGTGAGTAGGTTTCTTTCTGTTTCCATATCGCTTTCAATTTGTTTTTATTCCTGTTGCCATTCAGCATAACACCTTGCGTTTCTGCTGTTTTATGCCTTATGTTTCGCTTGCAAAGTTACTTTGGACTTGAAGTGGCGCAATGTGGCCCGAATGGGGAAAGTGCATAAGACAGCAATGCGCCATACTACTGGTATTCAGCGGTATGACGCATTGCCGTAATCTTTTTGCGTTATGTCAGATGGGGAACAGGCGGGCTGTTATGGGGTATGGTTCAGTTGCCGGGCTTTTTCGATGGCTCTGTCGATGGATTTGCGGTATTCTCGGTTCTCTCTTGTAGCGCCTTGCGCACACACGTCGTTGCGGTGCTTGTCGTAATATGACTTGGATATGCCACAACGTTGCAGGAAATCTTCTGCCCACTGTTTTCCACGCTCACGCGGCTTGATGGTCTGCGATACGGACAATACCATGTAGCAGATGCGCAGGTTTTCTTTCGGACGCACGTAGGCTGGCCGCACAGTTGGCTTCAGGTTCATGAAGTTCACGAAGTCCGAGCCGGAGAGATGCCTGAACTGATAATCGTTACACACCTCGTAGATGAACAGGCACAGGGCGAGGTCAACGGTGTCCATCCATACGGATGTGTCTTTGAATAGTGTTCCGTCACTCATGCGTGTCCTCCTTCATCCTTCTTATGTCGCTGATGATGCTTTCCGAAATGCCTTTCAGCCTCTCGACCAGCACGGAAAGGAACATCGGCTTGAAACAATACACGCAGAAGGTTCGGTCACGTTCCTGCTGTAACTCATTATATAAAAGGTTCACACGCGCATGAGCCGTATCGTATTCCGTTTTCTTTGCATCGCACAATGGGTCAAGCGACTTGTAATCCTCTGAGTCGAGCGGCAGGAAATCCAGCCGGTTGCTCATTGCCGAATACTCGCGCCACAGTCCGGTGGAAACATCTTTCGCTTCCTCGTAACGTAATTCAAACGGTCTGAGGTTTGCTTCAAAGAGGTTCTCGAAATCCACGGACTGCAATCCAGTAATATCCAAAGACAGAAATCTTTCAGCCTCCGAAAAAAGGGAAAAGGAAATTTCATTCAACTGTTCCGCATCGTCATGGAACATCGCAGCCGTCTCTGTCACAATTTGGTTTGTCTCATTGAAATCCTTGTAGAACAGGGATAGCAGCAAAGCCTGTTCAAAGGTGATGCTGTCCTGCTTACAAGTGGCAAGCAAGTTATTTACCTCTTGCAGCCGTTGTGTTATCTGTTGTATCATCATAATCATCAGGAATTGAAAAGGTCATCCATTGTCACCTCGCTGTGAACTATACTTTTGTTTTTAGCATTGGCCACGCCGTAGGTTGTGACAAATGTGTTTACTAGTGTTTTCTTGTTTTTTGTCGCCATACGGAACAAACCCATACGTTCACGGAGTTTCATCTCATAACTTGTTGTAATACCGTATAGATCTGTACTAAACTTCATTTCACACAAATGAATTATGCGGTCTGCACGTTCAATAATCATGTCTATCTGAAAGCCGGGTATACCATCGCCTTTGTCAGCCTTGCTTCGCCATGTAGAAATGGCAGTTCCAACTCCGGCGATGCCCAATGCAGTTTTAATTTGCCTATGATGATTCAGGCAAACAAGCTCAAAACTTAGTCCCATCCATGCTGACACACTTCGTGAATCAAGGTTATTGCTCCACCACAATCCGTCTTTTGTATTATTGGGTTCAATGAACTTATAATAGAACAATGTAAAAAAGTCGGTAAGTCTGAACAGACTGTCTCGTGTTTTGTTCCCGTAATGGGACAGCCGTGTGATAAAATCGCAGCGTTCAAGATTTCTCAATATTTTGCTCAGAAAAGCACCTTCAATGCCGGTCATACGGAGAATGTCCTCACGTGTCAGACCTAATTTGTTTTCCGACAACAGTCTAACGACTGAAATATAAGTGTCGGCCTTGGCAAACAACGCTGTATAGAGTTCATCGAACTCACCCCGGAGCTGTGCGCCTTCCGCGAATATCAGGCGGTCTATATTCTGTGCAAGACTGTCCGAAACATTCAGTAGGCTCAGATAAAAAGGTGTTCCGCCAAATATCATATAACATTGGAGTATTTGGTATCTGTCCCATTGGCAGTTTCTTTGCCTCAGATACTCTTCTGTTTCATGCAAGGTGAATGGAGAAAGATGCAGGTTGCATGTGATACGGGCGTGCAATCCGCCCTGATTGCCTCCTATCTTGTCAGCCATCCAAGATGTTGCCGATCCGGTCGCGATGAACACTATGTCGGTACGTCGGTTCCCCCATCCGTTCCAGAAATTCTCCAATACACTGACAAAATTGGAACGTTGGGTGTCCATCCACGGCATTTCATCTATGAAAACAACCTTTTTCCGTTTGCTCGGAAGTTTTTCGAGATAGTCGGCGAGCGCATTGAAAGCCTCGTACCAATTGGCTACTTTCGGCTGTTTCTTTTTGGAATGCCGTTCTATGGCTCTCATAAAATCCTGTAACTGTATCTTTGCCGGTGTCTTATGTTCACCAACAAAAGTAAAGTCATATTTGTAGTTAAAAAACTTGTCTATAAGATATGTCTTGCCGATACGTCGGCGACCGCTGACGATTACAAACTCAGATCTGTCGGAATCCAAGCACCGCTGCAGTTCTTCACACTCTCTGTTTCGGGATATCAGTCTATCTTGCATAACTTTTCCATTGATTTTGCAAAGGTACTGATTTTTAATCGTAAAAAAGAATGTTTTATGCTGACTTTTTACTTTATCGGTGAAATTTCATAAGATAAGGTAATATCTCAGCATATATTTGTATACTGAGTTACTACTTTATCACTAAACAAATTGTATTATAAGGTAGAAACTCAGTATATCAGTCAAATACGCCATCGACCAGATTGACAGCTTCAACCTTCTTGCTGTCAACGATTTTAGCGTATATCTGGGTCGTTTTCACGTTGGAGTGGCCGAGCAGCTTGCTCGTGGTATAAAGGTCTGCGCCCAATGTCAGCATCATCGTTGCGAAGCTGTGCCTCGACGTGTGGTAGGTGATTTTCTTGGTGATACCGGCCGCTTTCACCCACTTTGCCAGCACCTTGTTTATGTTGGGTTCGGCAATCAGCCCGTCAAACACCTTGCCGTCATCCGGGGCATCGCCACGTTCAGGAATCCATTTCATCGCCTGCGAGGAAAGGGGAAGGAATATCGGGGTCGTGGTTTTCTGCATCACGACAGACGCGCGCCACTGTTCCCCATCTTTGGACAAGTCACGCCAGCGGAGTGCGTAAATGTCACTGAGCCTCAGACCACAATAGCAGGCGAAAAGATAAGCACGTTTCACATCCTCCCTCGGACATTCCGTCGCTATAAGGGTCTTTATCTCGTCCACGGTAAGGAACTCACGCTTGCTCTCCGGCACCTTGATGCGCTCGGTCGGGGTAAGCGACATGAACGGGTTTTCGGGAATGATGTCAGCCCTGACCGCCGCGTTCAATGCCGTGCTGAAGTAGCCGACATAATCCGACATGCTTTTCGGACTCAGCGGATTGCCCCACGTGGTCTTGTATTCGGACTGGAGCCAGCGGATGAAGGCAACACAGAAGTTCTTGTCGATGTCACCCATGCGCACCTTGTTCTTTCCTATATAAGTAGAAACAAGGTTAGACACCGTACCCAACAGTTTCACGCCTCTCACACCTCTGCGTTTTTGTTCCTCATAGAATGTCCGCATCCAGTCCGACAGCAGCATCTTTGACCTGCCTGATGTGTTCTTCAGTCCGGCCTTGTTGTTGGTCAGTTCGATTATCCGTTTTGACTTGATGGTCTCCACAGCCGCCAGTGTGGCCCTGTTCTGTTCCTTGACACGGGCATTGATTTCGGGAAGGCGGTAGAGCTTAAGGAACTCGTACTGCCTCTTGCCGTCCACATAGATGTCAAGATAGTATGACTCGGAACCGTCCGCAAGTTTCTTGGTGCGCACCTTCACCGGTTCCTTCAGTTTTGTCTTTTTGCCGTTTGCCGCCATATATAATAATATAATAAGGTATTACGATTTATGATTTCAGAATACGGAATCCGCAAGGTTCACCGCCTCGTCCTTCTTCCGGTCGATTATCCTCGCGTATATCTGGGTGTGCTTGACCGAGCTGTGTCCCAGCAGTTTCGACACGGTGTACAAGTCCGCTCCGAGGGTGAGCATCATCGTTGCGAAGGAGTGCCTGCTTGTATGATAGGAGATATGCTTCCTGATTCCTGCCGCCTCCGCCCACTTTTTCAGGTTCTCGTTCACGTTACCGTAATTGACGAGGTTGCCGAACACATAATCATCAAAGGTGCTATCTCCTTTTTCGGGCATCCATTTCAATGCCTGTCCTGACAGGGGAATGTATAACGGCTTGGTGGTCTTCTTCATCACGACCGAAACGAATGTCTGCCCGTTCTCGGTATAAACATCACCCCATTTGAGGTTTCTGATATCGCTGATGCGAAGACCTGTAAAACAGGAGAACAGATAAGCCCTCTTCACAAGTTCGTTGGGGCAGTCCGTGGTAATCATGCTCCGTATCTCGTCAATAGTCAGATATTCACGCTTGCTTTCCGGCTTCTTTATCTTTTCGATGGTCTCAAGTCTGTTCCACGGGTTCTTGTCTATGAGTCCTTCGCGTACCGCTTCGTTGAGCATGGTGCGGAAAGTCTGGCAATAGGTGTCTGCGGTTCTCGCGCTGATGGGTTTCCCTGTCAAGCGGTGCTTGTATGTGTTGCGGAACCAGTCAATCATGTCAAGGCAGAACTGCCTGTCAATATCCGAAAGGCGTGTGTCGGGACGGAACATATGCAAAGCCTTTTTCACGTTGCTGATGCTGCCCATGTCCCTTAAACCGCGTTTCTCGTGGTTGTCATAACAGGTCTGAAGCCAGTCCGAAAGGAGCATCCCCGTACCGGAACCGGCAAGTTCTGTCTCGGCTTTTGCATTCAACAGGGCTTCGGTTCTCGCTTGCAAGATTTCTTCCGCCTCCCGGAGCGTGCGCGCGTTCTGACGCTTCGCTGTAGAAGAGGTTTCGGGCAGGAGGTAGAGTTGCAGGAACTCGTACTCGTGCCCGCCGCCCACGCTGCGGTCGAGGAACAGGGATATGCGTCCGTCCGCCAGTTTGCGGCGGCGTAACTTGAACGGGGATTTCTCCACCAGTGATTTCCTTTTTCTTCCCATTGTCCTTCAGTGTCTTATATTCACCTGCAAAGGTACGAAATAATCCGCAAATGAGTATCGTTTTAGGTAACAAAAATGAAGAATAATAGTGATTTTTAAGGAATGTATCAGAAATCATCTGATTTACGGAAGTATCTAATAATCAGCATTTATATAGATTTTCTCCGCTTTTATTTTCCCTTCTTTTGCATACATTGGCTAATGGGCTACCATCTATTGTCAGCAAATTCTTTTGGGAATGCTCACCATCTTCGGCCCTATACAGTGGGCGTTCTCGCTCCTGCCCAAATGGGAAGGTGCGTGGGCGAAGTGGCTCACGAGGTATCTGACGGTGCATTTCTACGGGGCGATGCTCTACTTCGTGGGCTTCTACGTGCTGCTGCTGTTCGACATCGTGCTGTGCATACAGGTGGAGAACCTGACGGCAATCACGGCGAGCGAGCAGACGATGGCGGCTTACCTGCAAAACAGCTTCTTCTCCGCCGGCTACCTGATGGCGGCAAGCATCGTGGCCCTGAAATGCCTGAACCTCGTTCCCGACCTTGCGGCATGGATGATACCGGAGGGCGATACGGCGTTCTCGACCCGAAACTTCGGTGAGGGCGTGGCGCAGCAGGCCAAAATGACGGCGACGGGCGCAATGGGTACGGTAATGAGATAACAAAGTAACGATAAATATTCAAACAAAATGGTCATCAAGAATTTAGAGAACAAAATCAAACTGGTCGGAATTATCTGCACCGCCTTTCTCGTGGGGTGCGTCATCATCAGCATGTCGAGTATCTGGACGGCCCGCATGATGGTTACGGACGCTCAAAAGAAGGTGTATGTGCTGGACGGCAACGTGCCCATACTGGTACGCCGCACGACGATGGAGGAAACGCTCGACGTGGAAGCCAAGAGCCATGTAGAGATGTTCCACCACTACTTTTTCACGCTTGCCCCTGACGACAAGTACATCCGCTACACGATGGAGAAAGCGATGTACTTAGTGGACGAAACGGGCTTGGCACAGTACAACACGCTCAAGGAAAAAGGTTTCTACTCGAACATCTTGGGAACGAGCGCCGTCTTTTCGATTTTCTGCGACAGTATCGCCTTCAACAAGGAGAAGATGGAGTTTACCTACTACGGACGGCAGCGTATCGAACGGCGCAGCAATATCCTGATGCGCGAACTGGTTACGGCGGGACAGCTCAAGCGTGTACCCCGGACGGAGAACAACCCGCACGGGCTGCTCATCGTGAACTGGCGCACACTGCTGAACAAGGACATCGAGCAAAAGACGAAAAGCAACTATTAACACCATCAGCCCTATGAATATCAAAGGATTCAGACGTATGCTGTTCGGTGAAAAAATGCCGGACAGGAACGACCCGAAATACAAGGAACGCTACGAGCGTGACATAGATGCCGGACGGCGTTTCGCCAAGGCAACACGCATCGACAAGGCTGCGGCCAAGGTGCAGGGCTTCGCCAACATGCACCGGACGCTGTTTCTCGTCATCGTATTTGGCTTCGCCATCTGCGGGCTGACATGGAATATTTACCGCCTGACGGTGGTGTACCGCCATCATCCGACCCGCCGGACGGCCACGGAGATGCAGGATTCCGTGCTCCGGGAACGGCATAAGATGCTTTCCGTACCGCATGTACGAAGATTCGATACGAAGGAAAGTGGTACGGAAAGGCCGGAATAGAACGGCAGGCTTATGAATATGCCGTTTGAGAGAACTATAAGCAAGTATGTGCAACTCAATTAAAGGGAAACAATGAACAATATCTTCAAGAGAATTAATTTCAGGCAGCCAAAGTATATGCTTCCGGCTATCCTCTATATTCCCCTTCTCGGCACGTCGTACTTCTTTTTCGACCTGTTCCATACCGAGAAGGTCGAGGTACAGGATAAGACACTCCAGACGACCGAGTTCCTGAATCCCGAATTGCCGGACGCCCAAATCAAGGGTGGCGACGGTATCGGCAGCAAGTATGAGAACATGGCCAAATCATGGGGCAAGATACAAGATTATTCCGCTGTGGACAACATCGAGCGGGACGAACCGGACAATAACCAAGAGGAATATGAATCGCAGTACACCGAAGAGGACATCGCCCTGCTTGACCGGCAGGAAAAGGAAAATGATCTGGCAGCGGAAGCGGCCGATGCCAAGAGGCGGGAACAGGAGGCTCTCGCAGAACTGGAAAAAGCACTCGCCGAAGCGAGGTTGAGAGGACAACGGGAGGTCATGCCGTCCGAAACGGACAGCACCGCAACGGCGGCTCCGCCGGACACGATGACGCAGGCCAAGGGAACCATCGACGAGGAAAGCCGTTCGGTCAAAGCTCCTGCGGAGACGGACAAGGCAAGCGAGGTGGTGAAGAAGGTAAAGACGGCTTCGGACTACTTCAACACACTGGCGAAAGACGCTCGGGAACCGAAACTCATCAAGGCGATCATCGACGAGAACATCAAGGCCGTGGACGGCTCGCGTGTGCGGCTGCGCCTGCTGGACGACATCGAAATCAACGAGAGCGTGGTCAGGCGTGGTACTTACCTGTATGCCACAGTCAGCGGTTTCTCTTCCGGACGTGTAAAAGGAAGCATCAACAGCATATTGGTGGAGGACGAACTGGTCAAGGTCAGCTTGTCAATCTACGATACGGACGGGCTGGAAGGACTTTACGTACCCATCAGCCAGTTCCGCGAGACAAGCAAGGATGTGGCGAGCAGTGCCATGTCGGGCAGCATGAACATGAATACCAGCGGATACGGTAACAGCCTCGCCCAATGGGGTATGCAGGCGGTGAACAATGCCTACCAGAAAACGAGTAACGCCATCAGCAAGGCTATCAAGAAAAACAAGGTGAAGCTGAAATACGGGACGTTTGTGTATCTGGTGAACGGACGGGAAAACAGGAACTAAAAGGGCAGTGACAATGGAATCAGACATATCAAAACTTCATAAGGGAACGGACGGCTTCTATTACGAGGACTACATCGCTCCCGATAAGCCCGAAACATTCGTTGGGAAGCTCGTAAGTACCGAATGGTGGCACAAAGGGGTACGATTCGCCCTGATATGCAACTTTCAGGCAGAAGACGGGCGGAGGATTGCCTTATTCGCCTTCCAGAAGCATACCGGTTTTTACGGGCCGAGAGACGGTGCGGTCAATTTCAAACATGTGGAGAAGAATACCCTCTGGGAGTGTGAAATCCGGAAAACCCGGACGGAACGCTGTACCTGGATGAGCGCCCGACAAATTGTAGAACTGAAAACAGACGCAATATGATAGAGACGGATCGCATTTACCTTATGGACTGCATGGAGGGCATGAAACAGATAGCGGATAGTAGCGTGGACGCCATAATCGCCGACCTGCCTTACGGGGTGTTAAATCGCAGCAATCCGTCGGTGAACTGGGACCGCCAGATACCGTTCGCAGCCTTGTGGGAGCAATACCGGCGGATTACCAAGCCGGACAGCCCCATTATCCTGTTCGGACAGGGGCTTTTCTCCGCATGGCTCATGCTGTCGCAACCCCGGCTATGGCGGTACAACCTCGTGTGGCAGAAAGATCGGGTGACGGGACATCTCAATGCCAAACGTATGCCGCTCCGGCAGCACGAGGATATTCTGGTATTCTATAAAAAACAGCCGGTCTATCATCCGCAGATGACACCGTGTCCTCCGGAACGGAGAAATCACGGGAGGCGTAAAACGGAGGGATTTACCAACCGTTGTTACGGAACGATGAAACTCTCACCGGTACGCATAGCCGATGACAAATATCCGACCTCGGTCATCTTCATGCCGAAGGAACACAAGAAAGGCGCGTTCTACCACCCGACACAAAAGCCCGTGGCGTTGATGGAGTACCTGATACGGACCTACACCGACGAAGGCGATGTTGTACTGGACAACTGTATCGGGTCAGGCACAACCGCCGTGGCCGCTATCCGCACGGGACGACACTACATCGGATTTGAAATCGAACAGGTGTACTGCGAGATTGCCGAACGGCGGATTCAGGAGGAACTGGAATGCAGGAACAAAGCACAAGAGGAAAAAGAGATAAGGGAAGAAAAACAAAATCAATAAATCAATGACATGGACAAAAAAGGAATCGTAACGGCATTTCTTCTGGCGGCAGGACTGCTGGGAACGCCGAATGTACAGGCACAACGAACCTACGAGGAGATGGAACAACTTACGGTAAATGAACAGGTAACGACGGTCATCACGGCCTCGGAACCGGTACGCTTCGTGGACATCTCCACCGATAAGGTTGTCGGTGACCAGCCGATAGATAACATCGTCCGCCTGAAACCGAAAGAGGGCGGACACGAGGACGGCGAGGTGCTGGCCATAGTGACCATCGTAACGGAACGCTACCGCACGCAGTATGCACTGCTCTACACCACACGGGTGCGGGAGGCGGTAACTGACAAGGAAATCCAGTTGCAGGAACGAAACGCCTACCACAACCCGGCGGTCTCGATGTCCACCGTGGAGATGACACGCTTCGCCCGGCGTATCTGGAACTCGCCCGCGAAGATCCGCAACGTCGCCACCAAGGCACACCGCATGACCATGCGGTTGAACAACATCTACACCGTGGGAGAGTATTTCTTCATCGACTTCTCAATAGAGAACCGGACGAACATACGTTTCGACATTGACGAGATACGGGTGAAGCTGGCGGACAAGAAACTGACCAAAGCGACTAATGCGCAAGTCATCGAACTGGTCCCGGAACTGGTGCTGGAGACGGGCAAGACGTTCCGGCACGGCTACCGGAATGTGGTCGTGGTCAGGAAAATGACGTTCCCGAACGACAAGGTACTGACCATCGAGATGACGGAGAAACAAATCAGCGGGCGTGCTATCAGCCTGAATATCGACTATGAGGACGTGCTGTCGGCCGATTCGTTCAGCACGGCATTGCTGGAGGAGGAATGACAATGAGAAAGACGATTATCCTGACGATTGCCTGCATGTGCCTCGCCGTCGGCGCGAATGCACAACGGGGCAGCGGCCGCCTTTCGCTCGGAGCGGGGCTGCTGTACAAGAACGGGCTGGACGTGACGCTGGCCTACGAACACGAGATGAACTACCGCCATGCGTGGGAGTTCTTTGCCAACGGCTACCTGCAATGGGCAGAGTGCGAATCCTGCAAGCATGTATGCCCGAAATCTTTCTGGCAGAATTACCGTACCTACGGCTTCGGCGTGGCTTACAAACCCTGCGTCACGAGGGGACGCAACCATTACGGAAGCCTCCGTATCGGGGCTTCGGGCGGAAGCGATACGAGGAAGTTCCTTGTCGGGCTGCATTTCGGCTACGAGCACAACTATGTGTTGCGGGCGGGCTGGACGCTATACTGGCAAGTCAAGGGAGACGTGATGATAAAGGGGGCCGATGTGCTGCGTACAGGAGTTGCCCTCGGTATTAAACTACCTATAAAATAAGGGAAAGATGAAACAGAACACTATCAGAAAAACGTGCCAGGTAGTGCCGGTTCTCCTCATAACCGGGGCATTGGCTGCCTGCGACGCACATATAGAAGAACCCGACAAGACGGTACGTCCCGGACATGTCCTCTGCGTGGACGGCAAGGCCGTGCCGTACAGCGAGTATGAAAATTCCGGGAAACAGGCGATTGCCGTCGTCTTCCATACCTATTCGGACGGGGAAACGGAAGGAAACGGCTATGCCGTCTATCTGTGGGACATGACGCCGAAGGCTTTTGCCGACAGCCTCGGTGTCGAGCAGGGTACGTCGGCGGACATTGCTGCATACGACGGGAATGAGAACACGTTCGCCCTGTACGATACGGAAGAAACGGCCTCGCCGATGGCTGAAGCCGTTTTTGCCTTGTGGAAATACGGACAGAGCGCCTATATCCCCTCGGTGGCACAGATGCGTCTGCTGTATTCGGCACAGACCGTCATCAATCCGATTATCGAGAAATGCGGCGGCGACCCGCTGCCGACCGAGGCCGACGAGTGCTGGTATTGGACATCGACGGAGGTGGAAGGACAGCAGACAGTCAAAGCATGGCTCTACTCGACAGCCAGCGGAACCATGCAGGAAACGCCCAAGACACAGGCGCATAAAGTGCGTCCCATTATAACCATCAACAACTGAATTTATGATTATGAACGGAATTAAAGATTTTCAAGCACCACAGTATGTGGATATAGTACATCCGGACAAAGGATTCTTCGGGTATCTGTTAAGATGCAAATGTCCTAAACAAGAGGACGTTTCCGGTAATTTCATATTCCTCGACGATGGAATAGACTGCTACAAGAGGTTTCCCTCCGTAAAGAATCGCAGGGAAGAAATCCGGGCAGAATGGAACGGCCGTATCAGCCGTTACCATGATATTTTCCAAGGTCAGCTCTGCTATGTCAATGAAGAATTGATTGAAGATTTCATTGATTTCATGACTTATGGCTCTGACAATGCCGTCCGGATTTTCCTTGAGAAGTTTACAGCGGAAGTACGGGCTTCTGCAATATATGACGGGCTTAAACCTCTATATGCAGTTTCCCATGTCTGCCAGCTTTCCGCTGATAACCGTATGCAATGGCCTCACATCCACGTCCTCTGGGGTATTAAAAAGAATTGACATAGCAATGGAAGAGAGCAAGGAATTACAGGGATTTTACCGGATATTCCGTGCGGTGGTGTATGTCTCCGTACTGATGGAGTTTTTCGAGTATGCCATCGACCCGGCCATGCTGGACCACTGGGGCGGCATACTCTGCGACATTCACGGACGTATCAAACGGTGGGCCATCTATAACGACGGCAACCTCGTGTACAGCAAGGTCGCCACGGTGCTGCTGATCTGCATTACCTGTATCGGCACCAGAGCCAAGAAACATTTGGAATTCAACGCCCGGCGGCAGGTCTTGTACCCGCTCGTGAGCGGCTTTGCCCTGTTAGTGCTGTCCGTATGGCTGTTCGGTCATCCGATGGAGACGCGGTTCTACACGCTGCCGCTGAACATTATTCTCTATATGGCGGTATCGCTCACGGGGGTTATCCTCGTGCATGTCGCACTGGATAACATCTCCAAGTTCCTCAAAGAGGGACTGATGAAGGATCGTTTCAATTTCGAGAATGAAAGTTTCGAGCAATGCGAGGAACTGATAGAGACTCCGTACAGCGTGAATATCCCCATGCGATATTACTACAAGGGCAAGTTCCGTAAAGGCTGGACCAATATAACCAACTGTTTTCGTGGAACATGGGTAGTCGGAACACCGGGGTCGGGCAAGACATTCAGTATCATCGAGCCGTTTATCCGACAGCACTCGGCCAAGGGGTTCGCGATGGTGGTCTATGACTACAAGTTCCCGACGCTGGCCACGAAACTGTACTACCACTACAAGAAAAACCAGAAGCTCGGAAAGTTGCCCCAAGGCTGCCAATTCAATATGATTAACTTCGTGGACGTGGAGTACAGCCGCCGGGTAAATCCAATTCAGGCAAAATACATCAACAACCTCGCTGCGGCGAGCGAAACGGCGGAAACGCTGCTGGAATCCCTGCAAAAAGGCAAGAAAGAGGGAGGCGGCGGCAGCGACCAGTTTTTCCAGACTTCGGCTGTGAACTTCCTCGCCGCCTGCATCTACTTTTTCGTGAACTATGAACGCGAGCCTTACGATGCCAAAGGAAACAAATTGTACGCTGAAAAACGGCAGGACCCGGAGACGAAATTCTGGAAACCGACGGGTGTGGTACGCGCCAAAGAGGGCGGGGAAATCGTTGAACCTGCCTACTGGTTAGGCAAGTATTCGGATATGCCGCATATCCTGTCGTTCCTGAACGAGAGTTACCAGACCATCTTCGAGGTACTGGAGACCGACAACGAGGTTGCCCCGCTGCTCGGTCCGTTCCAGACCGCTTTGAAAAATCGCGCGATGGAACAGTTGGAAGGTATGATCGGTACATTGCGCGTCTATACCTCTCGTCTGGCGACCAAAGAGAGTTACTGGATATTCCACCGTGACGGTGATGACTTCGACCTGAAAGTGAGCGACCCGAAGAATCCGAGCTACCTGCTGATAGCGAACGATCCGGAAATGGAAAGCATTATCGGAGCGTTGAACGCCCTTATCCTGAACCGCCTCGTTACCCGTGTGAATACGGGACAGGGCAAAAATGTCCCCGTGAGCATTATCGTGGACGAGCTGCCGACGCTGTACTTCCACAAGATAGACCGCCTGATCGGCACGGCACGAAGCAACAAGGTGAGCGTGACGCTCGGCTTCCAAGAACTGCCGCAGCTCGAAGCGGATTACGGGAAAGTGGGTATGCAGAAAATCATCACGACGGTGGGTAACGTGGTGAGCGGTTCGGCCCGTGCCAAGGAAACGCTGGAATGGTTGTCGAGCGACATCTTCGGCAAGGTGGTGCAAATCAAGAAGGGTGTCACGATAGACCGGGACAAGACTTCCATCAATCTGAACGAAAATATGGACAGCCTCGTACCCGCCTCGAAAATCTCGGATATGCCGACGGGCTGGATCTGCGGCCAGACGGCACGGGACTTCATCCAAACAAAAACCGGCATAGGCGGCTCGATGAACGTGCAGGAAGCGGAGGAGTTCAAGACCTCGAAGTTCTTCTGCAAGACGGATTTCGACATGAAGGAAATCAAGAAGGAGGAAGCGGCGTATGTACCGCTGCCGAAGTTCTACACGTTCAAGTCGAGAGAGGAACGGGAACGCATTCTTTACCGGAATTTTGTGAATGTGGGAATGGAGGTGAAAGAAATGATAAAGGACGTGCAGAACAAACGAGGGGCGAAATAAGAAACCTGTTTCCGATATGAGGGAAAGTAAAAAAAATGCCTGCAATGATTCCGCGATTATTGCAGGCGTTTTGGCGTTTCCGGTATCTTGGAAAATCCTGTGGAGTTGGTTTTGGTATTCAATACTACACAAAAAGTATATTATACCGAAACAAAATCAACTTTCAAGACCTTTGGAACGGAAAATAATGCTACCTTTGCAGTTGAAAAAGAAAACAAATCATATACTGTGGATATAGAACAAAAAAGCAAAATAAACCAACTGCTGCTTTCCGCCACTCCCAAAGGATTGTTATTCTCCGAATGGCTGAAAAGGAACGGTTATTCCGACCAGTTGATAAAAAGATACCGGGAATCCGGCTGGCTTGAGATGCTGTCAAAGGGAGTCATGTACCGAACGGGAGACAGCCTGTCGGCATACGCCGCATTGTCCTGCTACAACAGGCAATTGGGCAAGACGTTCCGTGTCGCAGCTCATTCTGCATTGGAACTGTTCGGCTTCAACCACTATGTGCCTATGGGGAAACCGTTGCTGATGGTGGCACACGGCAAACAGCGTGTTCCGGAATGGATACGCCACGATGTTTTCGACAGGGTGATAAAACCGTTTTCCACCGATACCTTTTCAGAACCGCAGACCGCAACGATTGTGAAATACGAAGTGGATCTGCTGGTTTCTACACCTGAACAGGCATTCTTGGAATGTCTGTTGCTTGCACCGCAACAATATTCCTATATGGACTTGTTCTATATGATGGAACAACTGACAACGCTGCGTCCCGAAATGCTACAGCAACTGCTCGAAACGACCAAGAACCTTAAAGTAAAGCGTATGTTCCTTTATATGGCAGAAAAAGCGGGACACTATTGGTTCGAGGCACTTGATACATCCAAAATAGGACTGGGAACCTCCAAATTGCAACTGTCAAAAAACGGGATTTATATCTCCAAATACAAAATAACCGTACCTAAAGAACTGAACGAATATGAATGACATCTATAAAAAACAGGTGGCATTGTTGATACGCATTATGCCGTCCGTGTACCGCATCAAAGATTTTGCTGTGCATGGAGGTACGGCTATCAACCTGTTTCATAAAAACATGCCTCGCTATTCAGTCGATATAGACCTCACCTATATTCCCGTAAAGGAAAGGGCCGAGAGTCTGGACGCAATCAACAACCATCTGCGAACTTTGAAAAGCTACATAGAAAAATCCATACCGGGCATAAAAGTGATCCACAAGCATGATGTCTGGAAATTACAATGTACTTTGGACGGTGCGACCGTCAAAATCGAAGTGAACGGGACAAAGCGGGGTATCATCGGAGAGACAGAGGACAGGAAACTGTGCGAACGGGCTGAAACGGAGTTCAATATGACCTGTAAAGCACGTACAGTTTCTTATTCGCAGCTTTACGGGGGCAAAATTGCAGCGGCATTAAGCCGCCAACACCCACGGGACCTGTTCGATTGCAAGTATATGGAAATGGCGTCGTTTCATGATGTCAAGAACGGCTTCATGCTTTGCCTGTTGGGGAGCGACAAGCCTGTCATCGAATCTTTGCAGCCGAACGCCATCGACCAGACGGAAGCACTGGAAAAGCAGTTTGAGGGAATGTCCGATACTCCATTCACTTATTCGGATTATGAAGAGGCAAGGCATAACCTCATTCAGCAGGTAAACGACAGCCTGACCGAAACAGACCGGGAATTTCTTCTGTCATTTGAAAACGGCGAACCCGATTGGGAAAAATGCTGTGCCGGAGATTTAAGCCGCTATCCGTCCGTAAAATGGAAATTACAGAACATTGCCAAGCTGAAAAAGAGCAATCCTCAAAAGCACAAGGCGGGATTGGAAAAGCTACAGACCTTCTTATTTCCGAAGAAGGGATAAGTTTTTATGGGCATCATGCCGGACAGATTGGTGTTAACGGAAAAACAATATTTGGAATCATGTACAATATGCGAGAAATAAAAGAGGAAGACTTTGAAGCGGTGGCAAAATTTGAAATTGAAATTTCTGAAATCTCATTCGGAGAAAAGGCTATTACTGACCTCGAGTTCCACTGCAAGAAATTAGCCAAAGCAAAAGACCGACGCGGAATGATCGTGATAGAAGACACGGAATCCGGTAAAATTGTGGGCTGGGTATGGATGGAGAAAAAGCAGAACAGCCTGACCGGAGAGGTTTATGCCAACTTCAAGTCCATTTATGCGGATGAGTGCATTCGAGGAATGCAAATTGTAGACGACCTGTTTGAAAAAAGCATAGAATATGCGAGAGAGTGCAAGGCGGCTTATATTGTCGGCAAGGTTCATGCCGGGAACGTACCGATGCGCTCTTTGTATAAAAAGCATTGCTTCGAGCCAACCCATGTAACGATGGAAAGGAAATTGTTATGATAACGTCCGGCATACAAAGTTTTGCTCTCTCGCATGGCGAACAATACAAACACGGAAGAACAAGCCTGCGTGACTTGTCAGGTAAACTGCCTTTCGTGGCAAACGGGTGTACCATGCTGTTATGCGTTGAAGGCCGGGCTGTCGTAACCACCAATACACGAAAACGGACATTCCGCAAAGGTGATTTGCTTGTGTTGTTTTCGGACACCTTATTTGCACCGCTGTGTGTTTCTCCTTCATTCACGGCAGAATATATATCCTTGTCATTGGAACTGACAGGGGAGATTTTCTACAAAATGACTTCCCCCGCATTTTGGGACGGACTGTATGAATATCCGGTCTGCCGACTTTCGGAAGCACAATACTCATTGGCAGACGGAGTGTTCAAGCAGATGATATGGGCGATGGAGAACGGTGATGAAGAAAGCCGGAAAAACATCCTGCAAAATTGCATTTACAATGTTTTTCTGGCTTTAGATATTGTGTTCAAGCCGATGTTTCCCGACTTGGGCAAGTGTTATCAAAAGGATCAGTCAAGGGTGCTGTTCGGCAAGTTCATGTCACTGCTGGCTAAGAATTTCCATGTAAAAAGAGATGTACGATATTATGCGGACAGGCTTTGCATCACGACCGATTACCTTTATAAGATAACCTGCAAAATAGAACAGCGGACTCCGAAGGAAATCATTGACCTGTTTGTCGTAACGGAACTCAAACGCTATTTGGACAACACAGAACAGTCCGTCAAAGACCTGGCCCGTCTGTTCCATTTCGAAGACGCGTCGTACCTTTGCCGCTTTTTCCGCCGCACGGCAGGCTGTTCCGTTTCCGAATACCGCAACAGGCTTAGCCGCTCATAGGCTCCCCGTATCAAATCGCTGTATTCCACTTTCGCACATCCGAGCCGCTCCTGCAAATAGTCGAAAGCAGTCCACGGACGGACATTGGTGCCGCATGTGAACAAATCGACAGCGGCATAACCACACTCCGGCCACGTGTGTATGGTCAAGTGGGATTCTTGGATGACCACCACACCGCTCACACCCACTGGGGCGTATTTGTGAAAGTTTTCCTGTACTATGGTCGCTCCGGCACTTACTGCCGCTTCGTGCATGAATGTGCGAATCTGTTCCACATCGTCCAGTTTTTCCGGGTCGCAGTTGTAGAAGTCTGCAAGGATGTGATGCCCTAAGGGAAGGTATTGCTTTTTATCCGTATTCCCGTTTTTGTGCAGTCTGTCGAAAACCGTAGCTCCGCATACATTGCAGCCTTGTTTTTTCAACTCCCTGATGGTCTGATATTCCGCCTCTTTCCCCACGGCATAGACTTTGCCGCATTGCCGGCAGCGGTAACGGTTTTGCCGGAGATTGCGGTCTGCGGTGTAGATGTCATCGCGCCCTCGTTTTTCGAGAGGAAACAAGGCGCGTGTACGTTCTGTCGTTTCCAGGACAAAGAGCTGTCCTTTGTTGCCCAAAAGAGATGCGCCCATGTATTCATTGAACCGGGTGAACATCTCTTTGATGGCCAGTCCGTGCAGTTGGAAACATTTTTGCAGAAAGTAAACCTCCGTTGCCGACTTGTTCCCGAACGAGAAAAAGATTCTCAATCCGGACTCTTCTTTCAGTACGCTAATGGCACGTGACAGGAACAAGGAAGCTCCCTCTTGCGTATAAGGCGGATCGGTGAACAGGCAGTCGAAACGCCCGCACAAATGCGGAGGCAGAGGCATCCTCAAATCCACCCGTTCACAACTTATCGGCAGGGCGAACCGTCCGGCCAGCCGCTCCAGACACTCGATATAACGACCGTCCATCTCAAGTACATGGATGTGTGTCGGGCAGATGCTTGGACCGGGATAAAGTTCTTTCAGCAGAAACCCGATGGCAAGGCTGACAAAATCATCATCGCCCATGCATACGATTTGTCTGCCTGTCAATGTGCCGTTTGCCAAGCAGAGCAAAGCCCTGCGGAATGCTGTCTGTACGGTACATTGGGCTTGGTCCAGTGCTACATCCGCTACGGGGCGTTCGTCGAATGCCGCACGGTATTTTTTACTCAGCGCGTCAGCGTATGCGTCCCTTGCCTGTTCGCTTTCCGCCAGTCGGCGATACAGGCAGAGGTCAATCCCCTTGAATCCAAGAGCTTGTTCCACATACTCCTTTCCGTTATGAGTAAGCCCTACGCCTCCGCTGCATTGTTCCAATATGCCCAGCCTGATACCTTCGTTCTTTATGGCGGTCACGATAGGTACCGGCAAGAGTAATTTTTGAGAGAGGGCTTTGTTGGAAAGTGGCGCAAAACAATACAGCTCCTGAAAATAAAGTTCAATAATCCGTCGGCTATCCTTAATTGATACTGTCTTAAATATTTTGTCGATATAATCCATTTATTACATATCGTTGATTTACAGGCTGCAAAAATAGAACAACATCATTAAGTAATAGAGAGCAAAATCCTGCTGATATGGGTACTTTTCAATACAAAGGCAGATAGGTTGGATATATGGCCAGACGGCTCAGGACTTCATCCAAACAAAAACCGGTATAGGCGGCTCAATGAACGTACAGGAAGCGGAGGAGTTTAAGACCTCGAAGTTCTTCTGCAAAACGGATTTCGACATGAAGGAAATCAAGAAGGGGGAAGCGGCGTATGTACCGTTACTGAAGTTCCACACGTTCAAGTCGAGGGAGGAACAGGAACGCATTCTTTATCGGAATTTCGTGAATGTGGGAATGGAGGTAAAAGAAATGATAAAGGACGTGCTGAACAAACGGGAAACTAAATAGAAAGCCAGATTCCGATATGAGGGAACTAAAAAACGCCTGCAATGATTCCGTGATTATTGCGGACGTTTCGGCGTTTCCTATCTATTGTGAAAATCTTATAGTTCAAAATCAGCTTCTTGCGGCCCTACATAAAAGAAGGGAAATCAGGTGTTTTTTATATAACGGGTACATTTACCAGTCCCCCTTTTTTTGTATAATACCTGCATCTTCCGTTTTGGAGATAAACTCCCGAACCTGTTTTTCGGACAGTATATCTGCGAATATTTCCTTGAGGACAGCCCGGTTGATACAACCATTTTTACGGAAACAACAATAAAATCCTTTCAGTCTTTTACCGCAGTTTCGACGGGAGTTTATGAAAATAAAGTCGTATCTTTGCACTCTCTATCAAACAGATAAATCCATGTGAACAAAGGGTTGAACGGACATATCGCCATGCTTTCGACACAAATTATTTGTGGTTTGAATGTACCTGTCGGTAAATCGCTCCTGGCAGAGTGGATGACACCGATTGGGCTTGCCTCCTCTCGTGTTTTATTCGCCACGCTGATATTTTGGACGATCGGGCTTGTTTTCAGGAGAGAAAAGGTCAATGCCAAAGACTTGATGGTGATTGCTTTGGGCGGTATTTCCGGTGTTGCTTGTACTTATCTTTCCTTTGCGTGGGGACTTAATTATACGACACCAGTTCACTTCGCACTTATTGTCGCCTTAAATCCAATCGTAGTTATGCTCTTTTCCGTATTGTTTTTAAAAGAAGCTATCAACCGGCGGAAGTTGACAGGTGTTCTGTTGGGAATTGCAGGAGCATGGGTCTTGATTTCACAAATGGATATTGCCGCATCCGTTGAAAATCATATACTTGGCATTGTTTTCGCCATCGTCAATACAGTTATGCTCGGATTTTATCTGATTATCATCCGAAGAGTGGCGATAAAATACTCTCCTGTCACACTTCAAAAATGGATGTTCCTATTTGCAGCATTGTCCATGCTGCCGTTCAGTATAAATGAATTGTACGTGCAACCGCTTTATCAGTCCGCGTTCTGTTGGCAACCATTACTCCAGCTTGTATTCGTATTGTTGCTGGCAACTGTTCTCAACAATCTGCTATATCCCGTCGCTCTCAAGGGGATACAGCCCACCACTGCCAGCATTTACATCAACCTACAGCCTATTATAGCTTCTGTCGTTGCCATTTTAATCGGGCAGGACATTTTTAGCTGGGATGAACCGGTTTCGGCCATACTTGTCATATCCGGTGTTTTACTGGTCAGTCATTCACAAAATAAAAAATAAAGCTAATTTGCGGTTCTGTATTCATTGGGCGTACACCCGGCCATTTTCTTGAACCAACGGCTGAAGTGTTGCGGATATGGAAATCCAAGTTCATAGGATATTTCACTTATGGACTTCGCCGTATTGAATACCCGCTCTTTAGCGACATCGAGCATTTTCTGCTGGATGTGTTTCAGGGCAGGCATTCCCGTTTCTTTTTTCATCAGGTCACTGAAATAATTCGGGGAAAGACAAAGTTTGTATGCACAATATTGCACAGTCGGCATCCCTCCATGCCTTGCAGGGGCATCAGAGGCGAAATACTCATCCAGAAGGTCCTCGAAACGCGCTAACAGGTCGTGATTGGCATTGTCGCGGGTGATGAACTGACGGTCGTAGAAGCGGATGCAATAATCAAGCAGCAGCTTGATGTTATCCACGATGAGCGAACGGCTGTGCTTGTCGATAGGATACTGCAGCTCAATGCGAATTTTTTCCATACATTCTATAACCGTCCGTCTTTCTTGTTTGGAAAGGTGCAGGGCTTCGTTGGCATTGTAAGAAAAATATGAATAATCTTTCATTATATGCGCCAATGGTGTACCTCGCAGAAATTCGGGATGAAATGCAACAACCCATCCTTCGGGCTGGTGCAGCTGCCCGTCATCTTCAGATCCCATTACCTGACCGGGGGCGAGGAAAAGCATCGTCCCCTGCTGATAATCGTATATACTTTTTCCATATTTAAGATTTCCACAGTTCGCATCTTTCAATAGAATAGCATAGATGTTATACAGTTTTTTCCCGAACCGGAGAGGCTTCCCTTTACTGCCTTCAATAACGCTGACCAACGGGTGCAGGGTCTCCACGCCAAAATAGTCGTTGTACTGCTGGACTGTATCAACCTTCATTATTTCACTCATAATTTCCTCTTTTTTAAGTCATTGCAAATATAGCTATTTTTCTGTGATAGCTTTTCATTCTGCTTTTAATTAAAAGCAAAGATACGGATTCCCGATGGTACGGCATATACCGAAATCATCGTTTTGGATACCAATTTTACTGGTATACCGGCATCGTTCTTACCGGCCCGTTGAAATTGGTAATTCTATCCGTGAAATTGATACACAGGCTCTTAATTCCCCTATCTAATTTTGCAATCAGAAAGATAATCAAACAGATAACGACATGAAAAAAGAACAGATTCAAGAGAACGGCATCAGTCGTCGCGGGTTCCTGAAACGAACCGCATTGGCAGGCGCGGCCATCTGCATCGCGCCGGCATTGGAGAAAGTAACGGCCGCGGAAAAAGCCATTACAGGTAAATCGTCAGTATCGGCAGCAACCATTCCAGCAGGAATGGCAGCAGTCCGCGCACAGCGTACCTTGAGCAGCGGCAAGGCAGCCTTTACCATTTCGGCGATGGGCTTCGGCTGCATGGGGCTGAACCATCACCGCAGCCAGTCTCCCGATGAAAAGACCTGCATCCGGTTGATTCACGAAGCGATAGAACGGGGTGTAACCTTATTCGATACGGCTGAAAGCTATGGCTACCACAAGAATGAAAAACTGGTAGGCGAAGCCCTGAAAGGCTATACCGACCGCGTGTTCGTCTCTTCCAAATTCGGGCACAAGTTCGTGAACGGCGTGCAGGTGAAGACCGAAGAGGACAGCACCCCGACAAACATCCGGCGCGTATGCGAGAACTCCCTGCGCAATCTCGGCGTGGAGACGCTCGGCATATTCTACCAGCATCGCGTCGACCCTGCGACGCCCATCGAGGTCGTAGCCGAAACATGCGGCGAGCTTATCCGGGAGGGAAAGATACTGCACTGGGGCATGTGCGAGGTCAATGCTGAAACCATCCGCCGGGCGCACAAGGTATGTCCGGTTACGGCCATACAGAGCGAGTATCACTTCATGCACCGCGCGGTGGAAGAAAACGGCGTGCTGGCGCTTTGCGAGGAACTGGGTATCGGTTTCGTGCCGTACAGCCCGCTGAACCGTGGTTTCCTCGGCGGCATGATAAACGAGTACACCCGGTTCGACACCGCCAACGACAACCGCCAGACGCTTCCGCGTTTCCAGCCCGAAGCCATCCGTGCCAACACGCGTATCGTGGAGGTACTGAACGCTTTCGGACGGACGAGAGGCATTACCACGGCGCAGGTGGCATTGGCATGGCTGCTGAACAGGAGGCCTTTTATCGTTCCTATTCCCGGCACGACCAAGCTCTCGCACCTCGAAGAGAACCTGCGGGCCTGCGACATAGTGTTCACGTCGGAAGAAGTGACCGAGCTGGAAAAGGCCGTGGCCGCAATTCCGGTCGTGGGAAGCCGCTATGACGCTTTGCAGGAATCGAAAATCCAGAAATAGGAAGGGCGTATGAGAAAGGTTGTCTTTTATATGATGGCCGCCGCCTTGCTGTCGGGTTGCAACGCACGCAACGGGAATATCATGCAAATCGAGGAACAGGGCAGTTTCGCCGTGGGCGGCACGGTGCTCACCGATTCACTGGGGCGCACCTATCACGGCGACCACGCCTACGTGTTCTATCAGAAACCCGTCGATGCCCGGAAATACCCGCTTGTCTTCGCCCACGGCGTGGGGCAGTTTTCCAAGACATGGGAAACTACGCCGGACGGCCGCGAGGGGTTCCAGAATATTTTCCTGCGCCGCGGTTTCCAGACTTATCTCGTCGACCAGCCCCGCCGGGGAAACGCGGGGCGGAGCACGACACCCGCAACCGTTACCCCCGTCTTCGACGAGGAGACGTGGTTCAACCGTTTCCGCGTGGGCATCTGGCCCGATTATTTCGAGGGCGTGCAGTTCAGCCGCGACAAGGAGGCTCTGAACCAGTATTTCCGTCAGATGACGCCAACTCTCGGCCCTCCCGATCTGGATGTCTACGCCAAGGCGTATGCCGCACTGTTCGACAGGATAGGTCCGGCTGTCTTCGTCACCCATTCGCAGGGCGGAGGTGTCGGATGGCTTACACTGCCGCAGACAAGGAACATCCGTGCCATCGTCGCCTACGAGCCGGGAACAAACGTGCCTTTTCCCGAAGGGCAGATGCCGGAGGAAGGGAAAGTACTAACCCTGTCGAAGAAGACCGAAGGCGTGGAAGTGCCGATGGAAGAATTTCTGCAGTTCACGAAAATCCCTATCATCATCTACTATGGCGACAATCTGCCGGAAACCGACGAACGGCCGGAACTGTACGAATGGACACGACGCCTGCATCTGATGCGCAAATGGGCTGCCTTGCTCAACGAACACGGCGGCGATGTCACGGTCATTCATCTGCCGGAGATAGGTTTGAAGGGCAACACCCATTTTCCCTTCTCCGATTTGAACAACGTGGAGGTGGCCGATCACCTGTCGAGATGGTTACATGAGAAAGGACTGGATTGAGAAGGCGGAGTCATGGACGAAGGAACTTTCTGAAAATGGCGGGAATAGCCGGCGGAACGATGACTGAAAACGACTATTGAGTTAATCGAACAACCTTTAACAATTTTCATATGATACCATTATTTATCGGAGGCATCGGTATGCAGGAAGTGCTGCTGATTGCATTAGTCGTCCTGCTGTTCTTCGGAGGACGCAAAATTCCCGAACTGATGAAAGGCATCGGCAAAGGTGTCCGTTCATTCAAGGAAGGTATGAACGGCATGGAGAAAGAAATCAGTCCCGAAAATACCGACAAGAAAGAGGAGTGACATGGCAAAGGAAGACAAAACGGACGGCTTGAGCTTTTGGGAGCACTTGGACGTGCTGCGGACGGCGATTGTTAAAATCGTCGCCGTGGCCGTCGTGTTCGGTATCGCCGCCTTTTGTTTTAAGGAAAAACTTTTTGCCGTTATCCTTGCCCCGAAAAACGACGGCTTCATCACGTACCGTCTTTTCAACCGGATTGCAGCATGGGCCGGCGGCGAGACCGGGAGTTTTGCCGTGCAGCTCATCAACACGGGACTGGCCGGGCAGTTCGTCATCCACATGAAGACGGCATTATGCGCGGGTGTCCTGTGCGCGTCGCCCTATATCCTTTACCAGTTGTTCCGGTTCGTGTCGCCTGCCCTGTATGCCTGCGAGCGGAAATATGCCGTGCGGATAGTCGGAGGCGGCTATGCAATGTTCCTGATGGGTGTGGCGGTCAGCTACTTTCTTATTTTCCCGCTGACATTCCGTTTCCTTGGAACCTATCAGGTCAGCGGTGAAGTGGAGAACATGATCGTCTTGCAATCCTACATTTCGACCCTCGTGCTGATGTGCCTGACAATGGGTATCGTGTTCGAGATTCCGATTTTATCATGGCTGTTTGCCAAATTGGGGTTTCTCACCGCCGATTTCATGCGACGTTACCGGAAGCACGCTATAGTGATTATCCTTATCGTTGCGGCTGTCATCACGCCGACTTCGGACGTGTTCACGTTGTCATTGGTCACATTGCCGATGTGGGTTTTATATGAAGCGAGCATTCTGGTCGTAAATAGAGCTGCAAGTAAAAAGGCAGTAGACAGATAAAGAAACGACATCTTGAAGTGAAAAACAATCTGCCGGCCAAAAGATAAAACAAACCTTTTTACAATAAGAGGTAAGGTACTGTAACACGTAGGTAATCCGTTTTATAAACGGCAGGTTTTTATTCGTTTCTGCATTATACATAGAAAAGCCGTACCCTGCTCGTTTTCCGAAAGGCACGGCTTTCATCCCCTAAAAAGAGGAATCAGACAGTGACAACAGTTACATATAAATTCTGTCGCTCCTGTTCGCAGAATTTATCGTACTCGGCTTTGTCCGT
>ERZ773193.98-NODE-98-length-129497-cov-8.383137_pt1 | contig 129497 bp, 110 predicted proteins | sample MGYA00511110_ERZ773193 | MGnify/ENA primary metagenome ERZ773193 (study PRJEB29015, sample SAMEA2737784) | human gut metagenome | biome: human gut; feature: human-associated habitat; material: faeces | place: China | collected 2012 ... | reverse complement strand
GTGACTCAAATACTTATCGCGGTCATTTTTCAATTTGCCGGCTTTGAACAGACTGCCGTCCGAAGTGGCTGCCATGTTGTTTTCACCGACATCAACTCCGAGAATTTCCTCCTTTTTGAGATTCTTCAAACTTGGCAATTTGAGATCACGCTCGACAGCGATATGCAGCTGCCAGCTTCCCTTGGTGCCTTTTCGTCCTTTTTTGTAGACCAGATTACACTCGCGCCACTTGCCGTTCGACAAAATGTCTTGTTGAAAAGTTCCGGGGCAGAGGCGCACCGAGACGCGCTTCCGGCTTGTAAAGACGGTAGCTGTAGTGCGATCTTTCGAAAATGTCAAAGTACGCGCGTCCAGATGGATGCCAACGTTTTTAAAGACGATTTTTGGCAACTCCAGATTCTTGTCCTTTACGTATTTGGGACTGTTGGACAGCAGGGTCTTGTATGCAGCAGAAACGGCTCGCACAGCGTTGCAGACGAGCTGCGCACCCAGTTCCGGTACAGCTTCGCGTACGCGGTAGTAGCCGGCGTGGTGCAGGTTGAAACGTTGCCATAGGCGCAGCTTCTTTTCGGTGTCCTCACGGATAATGTCAACGAGCAAATTGCAAGCGCGACGAAAGAGCTCTTGGGTGCGCTGCAATTTTTCAAAGGCATCGCTGTCCATGTCCAGGACAACACAAGCGGTACGAACGTCCTTGGAACGTTCTACCAGACTACCTGCGTCCTCTGATGTGTTCAGTCCTTTCAATGTACTGCCTTATCGTTTCTGCGCTGACCTTGCCAGCTGTGCCTACATAGTAGGATGGAGACCAAAGATGTCCATCCCGAAGTTGTTTTTTCAAATCGGGGTGCTGAAGGAATAACTTGCGTGCCGTAGTTCCCTTTAGCTTTTTAACGGCGTCCGAAACAGCTTTCGAGGGAGGTATGCTGACGAACAGATGGATGTGATCAGGCTGAATTTCCAGACTCAGAATCACCCAGCCGTTTTCGTTGCACACTTCTGTTAAGAGAAGACGCAAAGAATCGGCAACAGCTCCCGTCAATACTGATCTTCGGTACTTGGGACACCATACCACATGGTATGCAGTCTGGTAAACACAATTCCGATTAAAAACTAATTCCAGCATGGACACATATTATCATTTTTAGAGCCGCGATTCCTCCCGCGGATTTATATGACCGTTTTTTCTCTTGCAGCCTACGGGTTATCGGTTCTCTTTGCCGCACCGGTGCTGGGATTTTTTGCACCGCAGGATTCGCATGTGTTTGAACTCGTGCTTGCCAACTTCGGGTACTTTGCGCTGTCTCTTCTGCTTCTGTGTCCCAACATGTTTGCCGCTTATCTCTTCACGGCCATGGTCGACGGGAAACGCGCGGCGATCGTGTCGTTTTGCAGAACGTTTTTGTTCACCGTCTTGGCAATCGAATGCTTGCCACTCGCGGTCGGAGAAATCGGTCTGTGGTTTGCCGTACCGCTTGCCGAGCTTCTCACGCTGATATTGAGCGCAACACTCGTGATTCGCAACCGTCGCCGTTACGGCTGCGACGGACAACCCGCGACGGTTGTCAATATCACCTGATGAGGCAACAAAGAAGTTTAACAATTCGTCTGTGGAAACCGTTCCGGAAAAAATATTCGGCTATAAGATTCTGCAAGAGTCTGCATCGCAGGCAAAAGTGCCTTTTGAAGTCGGTTCTTTTCCTGTTTCTTTGCCTGGAAATTTAGAGATGACTGCCAACCGCGAAAAACCCGAACAGCTGACATTCTTCTTTTTTGAAGAAATGCCCAAGCCGACCAAGGGCACGATTTACCTTGACACCAGCAAGAAAGGCGTCACGAAATTCAAAACGCGGCGTCACAACTCCTATCGCGCCGAAGTCACCTACAACGGCGTGAAATACCGCAAGCGCTCCGCCGAGCGAGCCGATTGCGAACAGTTCCTGGCTCAATTGGCCGAGAAGTACGAAAAAGGCTTGCTTTGACGTCCTCCCCTGAAGTCAGGGGCTTTACGGCCTCTACTGTAACGAAGCGCCCGCGGTCTCCTCAACCGAATTTTTAGCGTTTGGTTAGATCGAAACGATCAGCCTTGGTTGTGCTCGAAACCTGAAGCAGGCCGAGCACGGTGTGATAGAGGCTTTCGTGCGTAACCTTGCTCTTTGCCGTCGCGGCAAGTTTCTCACGATCCACCTTGTAGTCCTGAGCGAAGTTATCCGACATCCACATCACCATCGGCACCTGCACCTGCTCGTCGGGCGACATCCAATAGGGCGCTCCGTGAAGATAAAGTCCCTTTTCTCCCAGGCTCTCGCCGTGGTCCGATACGTACAGCATCGCGGTGTTCATGCCGGAAGCACCTTTGAGCGTATCAATAATGTCGGCAAGAACCTTATCGGTGTAGCGCACGGAATTGTCATAGGCGTTGTCAAGCTCTTCTTCCGAGCAACTGCCCAAATCGTTGGCCGTGCACTCCGGCAGCCACTTCTTCTGATCCTTGGGGCTGCGCAGATGATAGGCCGGTCCGTGCGACCCCATCATGTGAAGGAAGAGCACCTGCGACTGACCTTTTGACAAGCCGTCCAAAGCCGTCTGCACTTCGTCGGCCAAAACGCCGTCAAAACACTTTCCGTCGGCGCAGGCCGCACTGCTCTTTTTGAGCGCCTCTGCAGGGCCCCTGGACGGCACACCGGCACAAACACCCTTGCAGCCGGATTGATTGTCCACCCAAAGAACGTTGAAGCCCGCTCGCTGCAGGACGTCAGGCAGTGCTTCTTCGCTCAGAATCCTGTCGCGGTTGTAGTCGCTGCGGCCGATGCGGCTCATCATGCAAGGCAGGGAAACGTCGGTGGACGTGCCGCAAGCCTGCACCAACGGGAAGTTGATGATGTCGCGCTTGGAAAGCTCCGGATTGGTTTCGCGGTTGTAACCGGCAAGCTGCCAATTGGCCGAACGCGTTGTTTCACCCACAACGACCACAAAGAGCGTCGGACGTTCGGGCTTGACCATGCGCTGCGGATTAGGATCGATCACCAGACGCACGCGGGAACCGTCGGGACTCGCGTCAGCCGTGAGCGTTCTCACAAGCGAGTAGACCATAATCGCCGGCACGATCTGATAGCGAAGCGACTTGTCGGCACGCATCGCTCCGGAGAGGGCTTGGAAGTTCAAAAGCACCATGCCGAGCGCCGCAGCAATGAGGACGGCCACGAGACCGACGCGTTTGGCCGCGCGCCAGAGCATTTGACGAGTAAAAAGACCGGCAACCGAGACACGGGCTCGAGCCTTGGGGACAAAACTCAAAGAGATCCAGAGCAAAGGCGCCCACGAACAGAAAAAGACGGAAAGAGTACGCGGGCTCAGATATCCCAGAGCCTCATGCGTATCGGTTGCCAAGAAATTGCGAACCATGTCGGGCGTATAGGCGATGCCGTAAAGATAAGCGCCCGCAAAACCGACGGCGCCGACGGCGGACAACACCACGAGTACCGCACGAAACACCTTGGCCGGCAGCCAAGAAAACATTTCAAGCAACGCCACGGCAAGCAACCCGAAGGCCATGGCCGAGCCGATGAAAAGACTCACCTTGGTCCACGTCAGCACCTCGGGCAAACTCACCAACCGTGCGTACATGGGACTGTCGTATACGAGCGTCCACCAGATCGCCGTAAAGACAATGCAAGTCGTTTGGCTCACGAGCGGACGATCGGGCTTTAGTCGTCCCGTCTCGGTGGTATCGGCAATACGCCCCTTGAGTTCGATCCAAAACCTTTCGATCAGGTGGCCGCGGCTAAAGAACAGAAGGTAGATCGATGCTGCAAGCATCCAATCAACAAAGAAGGAAGCGAGCACGTGAGAAGCAAAGTGCATGCCGTCGGTCATGCGACCGAATCCCGCAATCGTTCCCGACAAAAGAACGAGACCGAAAGCCAGACGCGCAGCCTTGACGGACTTATCTCTGAAATAGAAATAAAGACCGAACAGGCAAAAACCGCTTCCGGCCGCCCCGCTCGGCCAACAGTTGCCGGGAATGCTTCCCAGGACAAACGCAGAAGCTACCGTCTTGATTTCATTGACGCCGCCGAACTCAACCGTCTTGGCCGGGCATGAGATCCCCGTGGAAATCTTCAGAAAATAGATTGCAAGCACGCAGGCGAGCATCGAAACGAGCAGATACATGAGCCGCAGCATCTCGGGTCTCGCCTCTTCTCTTGCCACGCGCGAAGACGATGTTTTCGCCCACAGGCGCGAGAGCTTACCCGCCGCACAAATCGCAATCAGAATCGAGAGATATTTCGGTGCCTGATGTAACAGCGGTTCCACCCACCATTGCGTCCTTCCCCACCAGACACCGTCACTGAAAAAGACCTCTGAGATAGCGATGTCAAGTGAATGCGGCGGCAGAAACCACAGCCAGGCAAAACCGAGCAATGGCAGCGCAAACCACAACAACAGCGAATACGGTCGAACGAGCTCAAAGCGACGCGGTGCGGCGACGGCATGAACTGTTGAAGTCTGAGGCTGGCAATCAAAGGTAAGAACTGCGGAAGTGGTGTCGGTCATGATGCAAGCGTTGAAAACAACGGCACTTTTGAGATGCGAACCATTTTTTCAATCGACCGACAAAAGCCTGTCAATCGTCTGTCAAATGGGCGTCAAAGACCGTGATGCAACGCAAGAAGAGGCGAGATTTCCGCGTGAAAAAAACGCGATGTCTCTAAACTTCCCGCAACAAAACCACTCGAAGGTACCTTCCCATGTCCATCAAAATTCTGGTTGTTGATGACAACTCCGACATCCTTGCCAATGTTGCCGAATATTTGGAAATGAAAGGATGGATCGTGGAGTGCAGCCTTACCTCCGCAGATGCCTGGGAGCGAGTGCATCGCAGCGACATCGACTTGATGATTCTCGATGTCGGCCTGCCCGGCATGGATGGCATGACGCTGTGTCGTCGCCTGCGCAGCGAAGGCAAAACGCTGCCGATTCTGATGCTCACCGCCCGCGATGCCATTGACGATCGCGTTGACGGATTGATGGCAGGTGCCGACGACTACTTGGTCAAGCCTTTTGCTCTGCGAGAGCTTGCCGCACGCGTCGAAACACTTCTGCGCCGCACGCTCGGCGCTACCAACAGCACGCTCACGGTGGGGCCGCTTACGATGAATCTGCGCACGCTCAAGGTCACCCGCAATCAGATCCCCATCAAGCTCAATCCGACGTGCCTGAAGATTTTGCGCAGCCTGATGTCAAGAAGCCCCGCTATCGTGAGCCGCGCACAACTCGAACTCGAAATCTGGCCCAACGATCAGCCCATGTCTGACAGCTTACGTTCAAACCTTTATCTGTTGAGACAGGCCATAGATAAACCGTTTGAAAACGAAGGCGCTCTGCTGCACACGCATCAGGGCTTCGGCTGGTCGATCGAAGCGCCCGAAGTCAAAACTGAAATCGAACCCGAAGCAAAGAGCGAAGCCCAAAATTCCCCGCACCCCCCTTCCCCCTGAGGTTTCGCAATGTTTCTCACGAGCAACGCCAACCCAGTCGGGCTCAAGCGTCGTATCGCCTACGCCTTCGTTTTGCTGATTTCCTGCATGGCGATCGTCAGCGCCCTGGCGGTCAAAAACGCCTTTGAGTACGCGGAAACGACGCTTACCGGCGAATATCTGTCCGATATAAATGACGCCCTGATTCAAGTGCTCAACGAGGGCGGAGCCATTCGCATGCCGCTCACGATGAAGGTCTACTGCGACAATCCGGATTCCGGCATGGAGCCTGTTCCCGAGCGCTATAAATCCCTTGCCGAAGGATACTCGGAGGTGGCCGAACCTCCTGCCGTCTTTGCGTTCCGCTCGCAATGGCAAGGACACGCCCTCGTGGTCGTGCGCGATCAGGAAAGCTTTGAGAAAACCGAGCAGAAGATGTGGCTCTTTTCCGCGATCACGGTGATTACGGTCGTTTTTTTTGCCACACTTTTGGGAACCGTGTTGTCTCGCCGCATCATGCGTCCGGTCGAGCGTCTTTCGGAGGCTGTTCGTGACGCTGCCGGCGGCAACCACTATAAAGCTATTCCGCGCGAGATCATGACCAACGACGAAGTCGGAGCGCTCGCGCAACTGTGCGACTCGTCGATGCGGCGTCTGTACGACGCCTTAAAACGCGAAAAATCCTTTACAGGCGACGTGAGCCACGAACTGCGTACGCCCTTGACGGTCATTGAGACCTCATCGGAACTTCTGGAAATGACCGACCTCACCCCTCAGCAGTCGCGACAGGTAGACCGCATTCTGCGAGCTGTGAGTCAAATGCGCTCGCTTGTAACGCTTTTCCTGCAACTCGCCCGCACAGAGCGCAACATTCAGGGCCCGTCGACCGACAACGTGCGCGAGCTCTTTACGGTCGTTGAGGAGGCTTGGGAACCGATTGCCGCCAAAAAGCAAGTGAAACTAAGCTTTGTGACCGCCGAGCGATGCCAAGGTAATTTCTCTCCTGTGCTGCTGGCAACCGTCATGAACAATCTCGTCAAAAACGCCGTGATGTACGTCTCCGATGGCGGCCGCATTGAAGTGATCGAAAAGCCCGACGGCTTTATGGTGGCCGACAATGGCCCGGGTATTCCGCCGGAAGATCGTAAACGCATCTTTGCGGCCTTCACGCGCGGTACCACCGCCCGCGGCAGCGGCGAAGGACTGGGACTTTCGATTGCGCTTCGCATTTGCGAACGGATGGGCTGGCAAATCCGGCTACTTGATCAGACCGATCGCAGCGAGAAACTGAGTTGGGCAACGGGCGCTGTCTTTGCCGTTACGCTCACAGGGAGCGCACCGGTGCGAAAGGACATGAGCGCCGAAAACGGTTGACGCGTCCAGTCGCTTATTGAGGTCTGCAAAAAGCCCCGGAGACTCTCGAAAGTTCCGGGGCTTTGCTTTTTTCGCGGAATCAACGCACTCGGGCGTCAAATTCTTTAGGAAGCGGTTTCGTCACGTTCAGCACGGGAGGCACGGCGGCGTTCGAATTCCTTGAGCCAGCGCTTGCGCAAGCGAATGCTCTTGGGCGTGATTTCCACGAGTTCGTCGTCGTTGATGAATTCAACGGCGCTTTCGAGCGTCAGACGCACAGGCGGGACCAGACGGATGGCTTCGTCGGTACCGGAAGCACGGATGTTGGTGAGCTGCTTACCCTTGATCGGGTTCACGACGATGTCGTTTTCACGGGAGTGTTCACCGATGATCATGCCTTCGTAGAGAGCATCGCCCGGATTCACGAACAGACGGCCGCGTTCCTGGATCTTCCACAGAGCGTAAGCCACAGCAGCGCCGTCGTCCTGGCTGATGATGGCGCCGGAGCGGCGTTCACCCACATCGCCCTGCTTGATCGGACCGTATTCGTCGTAGACGTGGCTCATGATGCCCGTGCCGCGGCACATCGTCATGAAGAGCGACTGGAAGCCGATCAGACCACGAGCCGGAATACGGTATTCGAGACGCACGCGACCCTTGCCGTCAGGCTGCATATCGGTGAGATCACCCTTACGGCGGCCGAGTTCTTCCATCACGGCGCCCTGGTGTTCTTCTTCAACGTCCACCGTCAGAAGTTCGTACGGTTCAAGCTTGACGCCGTCGACTTCCTTAAAGAGCACGCGCGGACGACCGACAGCGAGTTCGTAGCCTTCGCGGCGCATATTTTCAAGAAGAATCGTAAGGTGCAATTCACCGCGGCCGCAAACTTCCCAGCAGGTTTCGTCAGCGGTCGGACGCAGACGCATGGCCACGTTGCTCTTCAATTCACGTTCCAGGCGTTCACGAATCTGGCGGCTCGTCACGAACTTGCCTTCACGGCCTGCCAGAGGCGAGGTGTTCACCATGAAGCTCATCGTGAGCGTCGGTTCGTCCACGGAGAGCATCGGCAATGCTTCGGGGTGGGCCGGATCGGTAATGGTCGTACCGATGTTAAGTTCTTCAATGCCGTTCACGAGAACGATGTCACCAGCCTGAGCGCTTTCAACGATCTTCTTGTCGAGGCCTTCGAACTGCATGATCTGGTTGATCTTGGCGGGCTTGGGCGTGTCGTCCGGGCCGTTCATGATCATGACGCTCTGACCTGCCTTGAGCGTACCGCGGTGCACGCGGCCGATACCGATCTTACCCACGTAGCTCGAATAGTCGAGCGAGCAGATCTGCAGCTGCAGCGGTGCCTCTGCATCGTCTTCACGCACCGGCACGTACTTAATCACGGCGTCGAACACGGCGCGCATATTGCCGATCTTCTGGAGTTCTTCGACGTCGTCGGTCAGGCCCGCGTAGCCGTTCAAAGCGGACGCGTAAATCACCGGGAAGTCGAGCTGATCTTCCGTGGCGCCGAGCTTGTCAAACAAATCGAACGTGGCATTGATCACCCAGTCCGGACGAGCGCCCGGGCGGTCGATCTTGTTGATCACGACGATGGGCTTCAGACCGGCGGCAAGAGCCTTGCGAGTCACAAAGCGAGTCTGCGGCATCGGGCCTTCGACGGCGTCGACCAACAGCAGCACGCCGTCGACCATCGACAGAACGCGTTCGACTTCACCGCCGAAGTCTGCGTGCCCCGGGGTGTCGATGATGTTGATGTGAATGCCTTCGTATTCAACGGCGCAGTTCTTGGCAAGAATCGTGATGCCGCGTTCCTTTTCCAGCGCGTTGCTGTCCATCACGCGTTCGTCGACCTGCTGGTTGCTGCGGAAAGTGCCCGCGCACTGCAAAAGCTTGTCGACCATGGTCGTCTTGCCGTGGTCAACGTGCGCAATGATGGCAATGTTGCGAATTGCTCTAGTCATGTTTTACTCGTCCCCGTTCGTTTCGAGGTTTTCAGTTACTACAAATCGAATCAAGCGGTGAGGATGCAGAGTACCTCTTGCGTCCACCTTCACCGTTCCCAATAGTTCGCCCGACGAGCCGTATGCTCGCAACAGTTCGCCGTGGCGCGTGTCTTTCAGAGGCAGCCGCTGACCGTTTCTCAAGCGTTCGGTCTGTACCGCATCGAGCCGGACGCTACCGAGCGTCTGAAGCAGAAAATCCGCTCCCTTGAGAAGGGCACGGCGCTCTTGAACCGTTTTTTCTTTGTCGTCGATCACCGCAAAGGGGATCGCGTCGGCAATCTTCAAGTCTCCGACTTCGGTGCGCCGCAGACTTTCCAAATGGGCAAAGCACCCAAGTTTACGACCGATGTCGTCGGCCAGCACACGGATGTAGGTTCCTTTACTCACCCGGACATCGATTTTGGCCGTCTCGCTGTCAAACTCCATCAGTTCGAGATGGTGCACATGGACCTTTCTCGGATGGCGCTCAACTTCAATGCCGCGTCGCGCAAGATCATACAGATTTTTGCCGTCGCGTTTGATGGCCGAGTACATCGGCGGCACCTGTTCGATCTGGCCGGTAAATTCCGGCAAAAGCGCTTCAAGCGCTTGGCGCGTCGGACGCATGTCAGACGTTTCCGTCACCTCACCGGTCTTATCCATCGTATCGGTGCGCGCGCCGAAGCGAAGCACCGCTTCATAGCGCTTATCGGCATGCAAAAGATCGGCCGAATACTTGGTTGCGTTGCCGAAAGCCAGGGGCAAAAGCCCTGTCGCAAAGGGATCAAGGGTACCGGTATGGCCGGCTTTCTGCGCATTGATCAAGCGGCGCGAGAGCTGCAGAGCCCAGTTAGAGCTCATGCCCTCGGGCTTATCCAGCAACAGCACGCCGTCGACTGCGTCGCCCTTCTTGCCCATTACTCGGCTTCCTCTTTACTCGTGTCGCTTTCGGCGACGCGCGTCTGACGCATCGCCTCGTTGATGACGCGATCCATTTCAAAACCGCGCTCCACGCTCGTATCGTGCACAAAGTGCAACGTCGGAACAGTGTGAATGCGAAGCTTCTTGAAAATCTTGTTGCGCAGCATGCCGGCGGCGGCCGTAAGGCCTGCCGTGCACTGAACGGGATCGGAACCGATCACCGTGAAAAAAACGCGGGCATGAGCGTAGTCGGGCGTGATTTCGCAGCCGGTGATCGTCACCAGACCCACACGGGGGTCGCGCACCTCAAGCGGAATGATCTCCGCGAGGTCTCGGGCGATCTGCTCGGCGACACGTTGGCCGCGGCCGGGCTTGGCTTTTTGCATAAAAATTTCGTCCTTTTTTAACTTCACAAACGCCGCCGACATCGCTGCCGGAGGCGTTTGCTGTTTGAGTGTTTGCGAGGGCTCGGGCGTCGTTATAAGGACCCCTGAGCCGATTCTCCGTTAGAGCGTACGAGCGACTTCCGTCACCTCGAAGATTTCGAGCTGGTCGTTGACCTTGATGTCGTCATAGCCCTTGAGGCTCAGACCGCATTCGCTGCCGGCCTGAACTTCGCGAACGTCGTCCTTGAAGTGCTTCAGACTGGCGAGTTCGCCGGTCCAGATCACCACGTTGTCGCGCAGGAGTCGAGCGCTGGCATTGCGGCGAACCACACCTTCGAGCACGCGGCAGCCGGCAATGAGACCGACCTTGGGCACACGGATGACCTGACGGATTTCCAGCAGACCGAGCGCCGTTTCCTTCTTCTCGGGCGAGAGCATGCCACTCATGGCTGCACGGACTTCGTCAACGGCATCGTAAATGATGTTGTAGTAGCGAATGTCCACGTCTTCCTGCTCGGCAAGCTTGCGGGCCTGCTGATCAGCACGCACGTTGAAGCCGATGATGACCGCCTTGGAAGCCGCAGCAAGGTTGACGTCGGTTTCCGTAATGCCGCCCACGGCGCTGTGCACGACCTGAACGCGCACTTCTTCCGTGGAGAGCTTCGTGAGAGCATGCACCAGAGCTTCGGTCGAACCCTGCACGTCGGCCTTGATGATGAGCGGAAGGGTCTTGACTTCGCCCTGGCCCACATCGGCAAACATGTTTTCGAGCTTCTGAGCCTGCTGACGGGCGAGCTTGACTTCGCGGTACTTGCCCTGACGGAAGAGAGCCACTTCACGGGCCTTGCGTTCGTCGGGCACCACAAGCAGTTCGTCGCCGGCGGACGGCACGTCGGACAGACCCTGGATTTCCACCGGGATAGAAGGACCGGCCGAGGTGACCTGGCTGCCCAGTTCGTTGATCATCGCGCGCACACGGCCGAAGCACTGGCCGGCCAGAACGATGTCGCCCTTTTGCAGCAAACCGGACTGAACCAGAATGGAAGCCACAGGACCGCGGCCCTTGTCGAGTCGGCTTTCGATCACGAGACCCTTGGCAGGGCCCTTGTCGGCGGCCTTGAGTTCGAGCATTTCGGCCTGCAGCAGCACGTTTTCAAGGAGGTCGTCGACGCCCTTGCCGGTCTTGGCGGACACCGGGCAGAACGGCACGTCGCCGCCGTATTCTTCCGGCAGCACTTCGTTTTGCACGAGTTCGCCCTTGACGCGTTCAATGTTGGCTTCGGGCTTGTCGATCTTGTTGATCGCCACCACAAGCGGAACACCGGCGGCACGAGCGTGCGCAATGGCTTCCTTGGTCTGGGGCATCACGCCGTCGTCGGCGGCCACCACCAGAATCACGATGTCGGTTGCCTGAGCACCGCGGGCTCGCATGGCCGTAAAGGCTTCGTGGCCCGGAGTGTCGAGGAAGGTCACGATGCCGCGCGGGGTCTTGACGTGGTAGGCACCGATGTGCTGGGTAATGCCGCCGGCTTCGCCTGCAGCCACCTTGGCACGACGGATGTAGTCAAGCAACGATGTCTTACCGTGGTCAACGTGACCCATGATGGTCACGACCGGCGGACGCGGCACTTCCGGATACTGTTCCAGGTTGCTTTCGAGTTCGCCCAGCAACGATTCCGGATCGTCGGCCTTGGCGGCAAGTGCCTTGTGGCCCATTTCCTCGACGATGATCATCGCCGTTTCCTGGTCGAGCATCTGGTTGATCGTCACCATCTGGCCCATCTTCATGAGGGTCTTGATGACTTCGGTCGCCTTCACGCTCATCTTGTGAGCCAGATCGGCCACCGAGATCGTTTCGGGAACGGTCACTTCACGCACCACGGGCTCGGTCGGCATCTGAACCTGACGCTGTTCGTGCTTGTGGCTCTTGCGACCGCGGCTGTGCCAGCCGCTCGACTCGTCGCTGTCAATCGCACCGCGGGTCTTCATGCCGCCGCGACGTCCGCCGCGGTCTTCGTCGCCCCAGCGATCGTTGCCCTTGGCAGCCTGCTTACGGCCCTTGCCGTTTGCCTTGCCTTCGTTCTTTTCGGGCTTGTTGGCAGCGGGCTTCTCAGCCTTCTGGTTCTTCTGAGCGGGCTTTTGCTGCGCATTCTGCGGCTGAGCCTTCTTGGGCTCTTCATTGCGGTCGGTCTTGTCACCGCGGTCAGCCTTGGCCTTGAGAACGGTCTTAGGCTTGGCAAGCATCGCGCGGATGGCTTCGGCTTCTTCCTGAGCCTTGCGACGGGCTTCCTGACGGCGAGCTTCGAGTTCGGCCTTCTCGGCGGCAGCTTTTTCGGCAGCAGCCTTTTCAGCAGCCGCTTTCTTGGCAGCTTCAGCTTCGCGCTGAGCCTTCTTTTCTGCCTCAGCCTGAGCCTGACGGGCCTTCTCGGCCGCAGCCTTTTCAGCGGCGGCCTTTTCGGCAGCAAGCTTGTCGGCTTCGGCCTGACGAGCGGCGGCTTCCGCCGCGGCCTTTTCAGCGGCAGCCTTTTCGGCAGCGGCCTTTTCTTCGGCCGCCTTCTTAGCAGCGGCTTCCTCAGCAGCCTTCTTGGCTGCTTCTTCGGCAGCGAGCTTTGCTTCGGCTTCGCGCTTGGCGGCCTCGGCGGCTTCTGCCTCCTGCTTTTCCTTGAGTTCGCGATCGAGTTGAGCCTTAGCCTGCGCTTCGATTTCGGCACGCATCGCTTCGGCGGCGCGGTTCTTCACAAACACGCGACGGCGACGCACTTCGACCTCAATCGTGCGGGCTCCGCCCTGGCCGTCGTTCTGACGAATGGTGCTCGTTTCGCGACGCGTCACGGTGATCTTGCGGGGAGCGGCCACGCGTTCCTGACGCAGGCTGTCGAGAAGCTGACGCTTGTCGGCGTCGCTGATTTCGTCGTTGACAGTCTTCACTTGAACGCCTGCAGCCTTGAGCTGGGACAGAAGCGTGTCAGCGGAAACCTTCAGTTCGCGGGCAAATTCATTAACAGTATTGTTTGCCATGTGTTTTATCTCTCCTGCCGCCGCTTGCGAGCGCCTTCCCCCGAGGGATGGAATTTATTCCCGCTGCTCGTTTCGCGAACGGCTTCAATCGGTTTGGTTTTCGTTCTGACTTCTGTCTTATTCTTCAGTCCAGCGGGCACGTGCGGCCATGATCAGAGCGCGGGCATCTTCTTCGCCGATGCCGCCCTTTTCCATGAGTTCTTCCGTGTCCAAATCAGCCAGGTCGTCAGCGGTCTTGACACCTTCGCTCACGAGTCGGCTGGCAAGGTCGTGATCCATGCCTTCGAGTTCGAGCAGCGAAGCGTCGGCCTGACGCAGGTTTTCTTCGCGCTTAAGGGCGCGAGCCAGAAGCACGCGGCGAGCGCGTTCACGCAGATCGGCTACGGTAGCTTCGTCGAAGATACCCAGTTCCACGATTTCCTGTTCGGGCACGTAAGCGAGTTCTTCGAGACTGTAGATGCCGTCCTGAACAAGAGCGGCGGCATCTTCCTGCGACATATCGAGCTCGGTCATGAACTCTTCGCAGGCCACGCGATCTTCCTCTTCCTGCTTCTTGTTGGCTTCTTCGGCCGTCATGATGTTGATCTGCCAGCCGGTGAGTTCGCTTGCCAGGCGCACGTTCTGACCGCCGCGGCCGATGGCAATGGCGAGGTTTTCCTCGTCAACCGTCACGTCCATGCTCTTGGCTTCTTCGTCGGCCACAACCTTGGAAACCTTGGCGGGCTTGAGAGCTTCGACAATGTATTGAACCGGGTTTTCGTCCCAGCGCACCACATCGATGCGTTCGCCGGCCAGCTCGTTGGTCACGGCCGTCACGCGCGAGCCGCGGATGCCGATGCAGGTGCCGACGGGTTCGACGCGCTTGTCATGGCTCATCACGGCAATCTTGGCGCGGGAGCCGGGATCACGGGCCGTAGCCTTGATTTCCACGGTGCCCTCTTCGATTTCCGGCACTTCGAGCTCAAAGAGCTTCTTGATGAATTCATTGCAGGCGCGAGACAGGATAACCTGCTTGCCCTTGTTGGTTTCGTCGACGCGAAGCACGTAGGCGCGGACGCGATCGGAGTTGCGCAGGTTTTCGCGCGGAATCATTTCGCTCTTGGGCAAGCGGGCTTCCAGGCGGCCGATTTCGATGATGGCGCCTTCCTTGTCAGAGCGCTTGACCTGGCCGGAGATCACCTTTTCATCACGAGCGAGGAACTCAGTGAGAATCTGTTCGCGTTCGGCGTCACGCAGGCGCTGCAGGATGACCTGCTTGGCGTCCTGGGCAAAGCGGCGGCCGGAAGTGTTGATGTTTTCAATCGGCTTTTCAATGTAGTCGCCCACTTCGAGTTCCGGATAATCGTCGTGGATGTCCGAGAACATTTCTTCGCGATCGGGCTGCTGCAGGCCCTGATCGTCGCTCACGATCACCCAGCGGCGAACGGCACTCCAGTCGCCCGTGTTGGGATCGACGCGAACGGCGACGTCAGCATCCTCACCGGGAAACTGAGCCTTCTTCACAGCGCTTGCCAGCGCGATTTCGAGTACGCCGAAAACGGCGGATTTTTCAACGTTCTTTTCGCGTGCAAGGACGTCGACCATATCGAGCATTTCGCGGCTCATTCGTGTTTCCCCTTAAAGTCAAGTTCAGCAATCAAATTGGCGCGATCGACATCGTTAATGCCGAACGTCACGTGCACCGGATCGGCCTTGGGTTTGGCAGCCTTGCCCGACTGGCGGGACTTGGCAGCCTGACTCGGCGTGCGTGCAATATCCAATTCTTCAAACGAAAACGAAATCACTTCGTTGCCGGGCTCACCCTCGATGCCAAGAATGATGCCGTCAAGTTTGCGACGGCCGGCTTCCGGAAAGCCCTCGGCCTTCATCGGTTCATAAAGCTCGACGTGCGCCGGGCGGCCGACGAAGCGGGCCCATTCGCTCGCGCGCTTGAGCGGGCGCTCCACACCGGGACTGGCCACTTCCAGACGTTCGTAGTCAATACCCTCGACCGTAAAGAGGGCTGTGATCTGATTGCTCACGGCTTCGCAATCGTCCACGCCAACGCCGCCTTCGGCCTGGCTGTCGATCGTGATGCGCATGAGTCCGCGGGGCAGACGCTCGAAGTCGACGAATTCGTACCCGAGACCCTGCACCGTTTCTTCAACGATTCGCGTGATTTCAGCAGTTGATTTCTGCATGTATTCGTTTGTAGAAAAAATCCAAAAAAAAATGGGCGCAATGCCCATCCCTAACCCCATCCAACATGGGTGCCTGCCACAATTTTTCAGCTCCGAAAAGCCGATTGCCGCAGACAATATAGCGAGGGCCCTCGAATGGGAATTTCAAAAAATTCTCACTTCGAAGGCGCGTCGCGGATTATACAGTTTTTTCTTTGAAATTCAAGGATTTTCGACAAAAATTTCGTCGACAAATTCCTCAAATTTCACTTAACGGCGCTTGCCGAAGCCTTTGCCCTTGCCGGAGCCCTTCGACTTGCCGAATTTGCCGCCTTTCTTGAACGGAGGCGGCATCACGTCATCGGTACGTGCAAGCGCCCGTCCGTAGGCACCCTGGGCGGCGCCGAGGCTGCCGCTGGCAATGTAGTTGACCGTACTCAGCATCGGATCGGGGATGCGCTCGGGCTTGCGGTTGAAACTGCGGCCGGTGTTTTTCTTGCCTCCGACCTTCTTGACTGCAGGCTTCTTGCCGCCCGTCGAAGACGTTGCGGCATTGAGCTGCGCCATCCAGGCCTGCACCCAGTCGGGCTTGAGCTCGCGGGTCGTGCCGCGCGCAAGATCAGCGGGCAATCGAACTGCACCATAGCGCACACGAATCAGGCGGCTCACCGTCAGGCCGACGGCAGCAAACATGCGGCGCACCTCACGGTTGCGGCCCTCGCTGATGCGAACGAGATACCAGCGGTTGAGATTGTCGCCGCCCTTTTCTTCGAGCATCGAGAAGTGAGCCGGACCGTCGTCGAGCTCCACCCCGGTCGTCAAGAGTTCTTTGGCTTCGTCGGTCATGACGCCCGCCGCGCGTACGGCGTATTCGCGCTCGATTTCATAGCGAGGGTGCATCAGACGATTGGCAAGCTCTCCGCTCGTCGTAAAAAGCAGCAACCCTTCGGTGTTGAAGTCCAGACGTCCGACGGCAATCCAGCGGGCGCCTGAAATCTTGGGCAGATTATCAAAGACGCTCGGACGCCCCTGCGGATCGCGCATACTCACGATCTGGCCGGCGGGCTTGTGATAGACAAGCACGCGCGGAGCCTTGGGCTGCTTACCTTGTGCCATGCGCTTGACGATACGACCGTTCAAACGAACGATGTCGCCGGGCATCACGCGCTGCCCCAGGAAAGCGGGTTCGGAATTCACCGAGATGCGACCTTCGACGATGAGCTGCTCCATATCGCGGCGGCTGCCCAGACCGAGATCAGCGAGCACCTTGTGCAGCTTTTCGCTCTGTTTGACGAGTTCATTTTTCTTGGCGGCCTTACCCTGAGCAAGCACCTTCGGGTCGAAAATCTGAGCGGCGCAGAGTTCGGCATCAATTGCGGGAGCATCTTCCGGAACGGCCATGCCTTCGTCCTCAAACTGTTCCTCGCGGACGCGCTTGTTGCGACGGAACTTACCGCGGCCTTCGGCGCGCTTTTCCTTCTTGTCGAACACCTTCTCCTGAGGCATATCGACTTCCGCCTCGGGTTCGGGCTGAGGCAAAGTCTCTTCAACCGCTTCGATAACCTCAGCTTCAGTCTTTGCCTTCGTCTTGCGAGCACGCGTCTTCTTGACGGGAGTTTCTTCGGCTGCCGCCTCCTCTGCTTTCTTCGCTCGGCGCGTGCGCTTGGGTTTGGCGGGGACTTCCTCTTCAGGCTTAGCCTCTTGCGGGGCCGCTTCCTGCGTTGCCTCGGGAATAGCTTCGTCGGCTTTCTTGCGGCGCGTCACGGTACGACGCTTGGTCGCGGGCTTCTCTTCTTCCCGAACCGTTTCGGCGACAACCTCTGCGGCAGGCGCTGCAACCTCCTCGGTCTTGCGGCGACGCGTCACCTTGCGCTTGGGTTTCTCCTCCGCCGGCGCAGCGACAACTTCCGTCGTCGGTTCGACAACCGCCTCGGTTTCGGCCTTCACTTTGCGCGTACGCACAGCGCGGGGTTTCTTGACAGGAGCTGCTTCGGAGCTTTCAGCTTCGGTCTTGACCGTACGGCGGCGAACCACGCGTTTCTTCGGTTCGGCTTGCGCCTCGACCGCGACTTCGTTCAGGCTGTCTTCTCGTGTAGTAGGCATAGCTTTAAGTGTCTCTGACTGTACTCTTTATTCAGTGTCGACTTTTTCCGGAGTCTGACCGTCGGCGTCGGATGCCCCTTCTTGGGCTTGTGCTTGACTCGCTTCGTCGGTCGGCTCGTCACCGAACACCAATTCAAATTCTTTGCTTTGCGGCATGTCGCCGGACAAAGGCGGCAGATCCGCGAGGGACTTCAGTCCCAAATCGTCCAAAAACTGCTGCGTCGTGGCAAACAGCGCCGGGCGACCGGGCGACTCTCGGTGTCCGACAATTTCAATCCACCCTCTTTCCTGCAGCTGTCGCACCACATTGGGATTGACCGCCACGCCGCGAATGTCTTCAATATCGCCGCGCGTTGCCGGCTGACGGTACGCAATGATGGCAAGCGTCTCCATCACGGCACGCGAATACTTGGGCATTTTCTGATCGCTCATGCGAAGCAGGTATTCACCCACGGCCGTCGATGTGACAAACCCCCAACCGCTTGCAGTTTCGACCAGTCGCAAGCCGCGCTCTTTCCAGTGTTCGGAAAGTTCGTTCATGGCTTCAAGCAGCTCCGTCTGCGTAAGCCGACCGGCAAACAGGCGCGAAAGATCCTCGAGCGTCAACGGCTGAGGACTCGTAAGAAGCGCTGCTTCAATGACGTAACACGGTTGCAAAGTGTCTGCCACGGTTGTGTCGTTGCGTGTTGATCGTGTTCAAAATCCGTTCTCTTCGTAAACACGCTTTGCACCTGCCGCTACGCTTGTTGAGCGAAGGTTAGCAAAATCGGATTCGACACGGTTGGAAAAACTGTCGTTTTCTTTGTCGGGCGCCTTAGTCAGCATAGCCCTCAAAGCTTGTCGGATCGCTTTCGATTGAGAGCCGTCTCGGCCTTGCGATCTCTACGAAAGTGAAGCCCCGGTTAACGATGTGATATCAGGACGCTTTTCTCACCTTCGGCTGCGGCAACAATCTTAATGCAATCGCTGCCGAAATTTGCGGATTGTTTTTCCCCAGTTTGGAAAATTCAGAATTTTGTTCCCCAGTTTTTTTCCTTTCAAACCGGGGTAACAAAACGGGAATTCCTAGGCCACAAAATTTTGTCTCGAATTTCTTTCGTTGATTAGTTTATTCAATAAAATCAACAACTTAAGAAAGCTCCAGACAAAAAGAAAGCTCCCGATTTCGGAAGCCTCTCTTGCGTGGATGGTGCGCCAGGCAGGATTCGAACCCACGACCCCCTGGTTCGTAGCCAGGTACTCTATCCAACTGAGCTACTGGCGCACATCTCAGATTTTTCCGCCTCGCTTTTTTGCGAAGCGGGGCGCATTGTATCGCCTGCTTTCGACTTATGCAAGTCTTTTTAAAAAATTTCTTGCTTACAACTCAAATCGCCTCAAAACTGCCGTCGCATCGGGGATCCGACGCTCCCGTCACCACACCGTCGGCAGCTTTGCTCACTGCCCCCGCGTGACCCATCGTGTCGCTGTAAGCCTCCGTAAGCACTTCCACGTCGTGCCCACGCTCAATCAAACTTCTGACGACCCCTGCAGCAAACCGAGACTCCAAACGAAGCTTTGCGGTATTGTCGCCCCAGGTTCTGCCGATGAGCCAGCGAGGTTCAGCAATGGCCCGATCCAACGGCATGCCGGCCAAATGCCGCAGGATGACCGCGGCCTGCGTTTGAGGCTGGCCTTCTCCGCCCATCGTGCCGTAGGCAATCACGCGACCGTCATTGGTCACCGCCATCGCTGGGTTGAGTGTATGAAACGGCAGCGCTCCGGGACGCAATGCGCTCGGAAGTCTCTCGTCAAAGCTAAACGCACAACCGCGGTTTTGCATCGTCACGCCCGTGTCTTTGAGCACAAGGCCGCTGCCGTACTCCCAATAGATGCTCTGAATGCAGCTCACCACCGTACCGTCCGTGTCGGCTGCACCGAACCAGACCGTATCGCCACTAGCCTGCTGTTCGTCAAAACAGCAAGCCTTGTCGGGATCAAAGGACTTGGCGAGGGTGTCGAGCGATTGCGCCGACAGAAAGCTCTGCGTGGAAGCCGTCATTGCTCGCGGATCACCCACGTGTTTGTTGCGCCAGGCAAAGGCAAGTTTCGTCGCTTCGACGGCCGCGTGCACAAAAGCCGCCATATCGTCGGGCTTGGCCCCGAAACGCTCCATCAGCCCCAAAATCGCAAGCGAAGACACGCCTTGCGTAGGCTCCGGAAGATTGTAGAAATCCTGCCCGAACGCTCTCAAATGCAAAGGCTTGACAATGCGTGCTCGGCATGCGGCAAAGTCTTCGGGCGTCAGCAGACTGCCCGCATCGGCCAACTCACTACAGATCTGTGCTGCGACATCTCCTTCGTAGAAATCAGTCAATCCAGCTTCTGAGAGTCGCTGCAACGTGCGAGCCAAAGCGCTCTGGCGAAGCGTCTGGCCCTTTGCCCAAGGCAAGCCTTCGGAGTTGAGAAAAACTTCGGCAAAACCGGGGCACGACCTGAGACTCTCAAACGCTGCCCTCGTTGTTCGCTCTTGGCTTGCCGAAACAGGAAAACCATTGGCGGCAAATCCGACAGCGGGATTAAGAATGTCCTTGAGCGTCAGTCGTCTCGGATGCTCCGGCAGACTCAGAAGCGCATGCCAGCCGCGGATCGTACCCGGAACTGTGACGGCAGCAAGCGCTCCGCGTGGTGAAATCGCTTCAAAACCGCGAGACTTGAATAAGTCCACCGTTGCGCGCCCTGCCGCCTGTCCGCAGGCAAGCACCCCCACTGGAGCACAGCCCTTTTTCTTGATCAGCCAAAAGCTGTCGCCGCCGACCGCGTTCATATGCGGGTATACGACGGCAAGGCTTGCCGCCGTAGCAACCGCCGCTTCGAGCGCCGTGCCGCCCGCTTCAAGAATCTGTCGCCCGGTTTGAGCCGCCAGAAAGTGCGGTGCACTGACACCGGCCTGCGGCAGAGATTTCTGAATAGTCATCGCCGTTGAAAAAAGAAATCGCGGCCTCGACAGCCAAACGGGTCGAAACCGCGAATCAAACAACCAACCGAAGGGTCAGAGGAATTACTTCTTGGCCACCGACTTACGCGTCGTGGTCTTGCGAGCAGGCTTTTGAGCCTCTTCGCTCTTTTCTTCCTTCACGGCAGCCTTCTTGGCCGTCGTCTTCTTTTCGGTCGTTTCAGACTTTTTAGCTGCCGTCTTGCGAGCGGCCGGCTTCTTTTCTTCGGCTTCTTCGGCCGGTTCAGCCTTGGCAGTCACCTTGCGCGTGGTCTTTTTGGCAGGAGCCTGTTCAGCCTCTTCGACAGCCGGCTCTTCCTTCTTGGCAGCCGCCTTCTTAGCGGTCGTCTTCTTGGCGGCGGTCTTCTTTTCGCCGGCTTCGAGCTTGACGCCGAGAAGGACGGAAAGCTTCACGGATTCCTTCAGAAGTTCGGCGCTCGAATCGATGAGCTCCTGGAAAGCCTTCTGAGAAACCTTCGGGGTCTTGCCGCCAAGCTGGCCGGAAATTCCCTTCATGGCAGTCGCCAGGCGAGCATGAGCCGCCAAAAACGTCTGGAGAACCTGTTCATTCATTGCGCTAGCCATCTTTTAATGCTCCTTGTATGGCACTTGTTGTTTGCTGCAAACGGTTGCGACCGTCAGAATGCCGAGCGTCTTCACACCGGCCAGCAAACATTCTGAATTCTGTGTATCTGTTCGGGCATTGATCGGAAATTGCCCATGTCAGGTCGCATTATAAATGTCCGCTCTTTTGCGTTCCTGAAAACAAACGAACTCGCAGCACCCACACACAGCGAAAGTCACAGCCCGACAGATGCAAAAAACCCGCAGACTAAAGAATCTACGGGCTCTAAAAACTGGCGGAGGGGTGACCTCAAAAGAAGCCTTTAAAATAAGGCAATTTAATCTACCCTATTGATTTGACCCACCAAAGAACCCACCAAAAATAAATTGACACCACACCTACAATAAGGCAACTGTTCCGTTCATCAGTCGGGGCCGGGATCACACCCTTGGGAATTTTAACCAGCATCCGACTAGCTATGGAGATCAAGATGCTAAAAAAATGCGCTTTGTGTGTTGCCCTTGCTTTTGTGGGAATGTCAGTCACTGGATGTGCCCAGCTTACTGAAAGTCTAGCCGGAGCGGGGCAAGAAACTCCTAAAAATGCACCTCCTGGTTATCACACCTTTACTAAGGCTCAACAGTCCGAAAAGGAAAATAACTTTGAGGCGGCAGCTATGGATTATTGCTTGGCTGCAGAACTCGGTCACCCTCGTGCCAAAGCTAAATGTCTCGAAGTTGCATACAAAGCCTCGATTAAAGACCCCAGAATTATCTGTTGGGCTGGCCGAGTTGATAGCAAATCTGAAGAGATATGTAATTTAGTGAATAAGGATATTTCTCGTGCTAAGGCTGAAATCAAGGCTGTAGTTAACAAAAACAAAAAAGAAAAAATGAAAGCTCGAATCAAAAGCGGAGAGTTTTCTGAATTCACAGCCGAGGAGTTCTAAATGAAAATAGCAAATTTCTATGTGGCATTCGTTGGATTATCATTGCTAAGTAGTGTTTGTTATGGTTATGTTAATTCTGAGGAGCTGGAAAACAAATTAAACACTTGCCGAAAAGAATATAAAGATTTAGTATCCAGGACAAATGCTGAATTAGAAAAGCTGAAGACCAAAGCGCCAGAAAATTTTCCATCGATATATAAGAAAAAACAGGATGAACTCAAGCAGAAGGCCAATAGCTGTAAACAAATCAAGAGCGATTTAACTTATATAAAAAGCTTTGAACAAAGGACGGCATTGATTAGACAGGCGCAACCAAGTCAGAAGACTGGACCGAAATTTCGTTGCTTCCAATTGGGGCAAAATTGGAGTGAATTCGAAAATTGTGCTCGAGCTATTGGATATGGAGCAGAAATTACTGAGACGAAAGACAAGACAGTAGTATTTAAAGTTGCTGATGGTTCAGTATTGGCTAGACTGGATAATAATCATTACATAAATAAATTTGAGTTTAATGGTGGGGCTTTTTGGGGAGCCACAGCATTTGATCAACATTTTTTACAGGCTTTTGTGAATAATTACAATATCCCGGAATTAATACCAGATCAATATTATAATCCTGTCACAAGTCAGATCTTTAATATTCCGCCAATACCTTACTATAAGGGTAATATTCAAGGTGGTACAATTGAGATTATTCCTAGTGCTTTAAGAATAATTGTAGAAAAAACCAGTGGGAGTTCTGGTTATAAATTCTGAGTGAAATGAATATATTTTGACGCCATTGTTGGGAATGGCGTCATTTTTTTTTGTCGGTGTCATAAAAAGCACTCTTCTTCTGCTAAGAAGACAAAATTTTTAAAAAAGTTCTTTAACTTTCTGTATTCTGTCTTAGGAGTTGATACAAATATATTAGATCGTGGAAAAATGATCTTTAAGCCCTTCAAAACACAAACTAGATCATCTTTCTTTTCTACCTCTACCTTTACAAATCTTAAAAAAGAATTGCTCAGAGTTTGTCTTTCTCTCCTAACATAGACAATTATTTTTCGACATACTGTTGAAAAATAATTATTAAATGTCTGTATAGAGGTGTCGCTTATCATTAATTGATAATCAACATCTCTCTTCAAGTCAAATATTCTTGCTTGCACGAATTCTAGATTAGTTTTAATTGGAATAATAAATGAATTTGACATTTTATTCTAATTTATACAACAACAAGCACAACTTATACTAGTTTTAAAAGTCCACAACATCGCAAAAACCTGGATCTTGCAAGATACTAAAAAAAATGAAAATGCATATGTGCTAATAACCAAGTTTTTTTAATGTTGAATGCTTTATTAAGTATAAATCTCCTCGACTTCTGGTCATTGCAACATATAGCTTATTTACAGTCGACGGTGAAATCATTTCTGTTACAAATGAGCTATCATCTATATTTTCGAAATCTTTTGTTAAGATAACACATACAGAATCTAGAGTGCATCCTTTTGAGTAAGACCAATTCATTGCGTTAAATGAACACTTTTCGGAGTCTTTATAAACAAGTTTTACAATCTCGTCATTCCTAATAACTTCATTAGCAAAACCATCTGCCCATATGATATTTCCATGGTTTATTTCACTCGAGACAATATCAATGTTAAGCTTCTTTTTTACGTAATTGCAAACTTCCTTTGCGCACCTTCGAGATCGCACTAAAGATGTTTTATCTACTTCGAATCCTAAATTATGTAATAAATCAACAAAAGAGTCATAGGTAGGGTTCTTATTGAACGGCTTTCCTGAATTGTTAAGTGCTGATACTGAATGCTGATAGAAATCTCCAACAAATGTCACTTTTTCGAATAATTTTGCTAGATGAATTAATAATTCATAATTAAAATTTCGAAAATCTTGAAATTCATCAACAAGAATATTGTCGTAGAAAAGTTTTAAACGAGAGACGGCTCTCTTGATAAGGTTTGTGTCTTTATTTTTCACCTGCAAAGCTAATTCAGATAGAGTTTTGCAATAATATTGATTATTTTTTGTAACATAATGATTTAGATATTTTTTTGAAACATAATCTTTATTATTAACATATGTTGAATTGGCAATCTTTATTGTTTTTGCTGGCGGATCCGCCATTGTAATGCCATTACTTTTAAAGTTTACTCTATTGAAGTACTTAGCAATTGTATATTCATAAGGAAGAATAAAGTTTTTATAAACAAAAGAGTCAAATGTAGAAACGGTTGTCAACTCAGGAATGCACCCAAAGGCATTATTAAGTTCATTTTTTATATTTCGTATATTTTCATGAGTAAAAGCTATAATAAGATTTCTTTTTCTTATATCTATATTGTGACATATGTGATAGGTTTTACCAGCTCCTGCATCTGCAAGAATTACTTTCTTATCCATTTGATTGCATCCTTAACATAATCAGGAAGATTAAACCTAGTAGAAGACATTAACATGGAGTAAGCGACTTCTGTTTTATTATTTAACATTTTCCCAAGAACCTGTCCATAATCTTTATCATTAAATAAATACTCTGCGTCATCTTCGACTTTTATCAACTCGCTTAGTGCTTCTTGATTTAAATTAAAAAAGCAGACCTCCCAAGTCCAGTCCTTGACGTCTTTTCCCATAAAAATTTGCTGATTACTGTGAGTTGAATTAAATTCACTTGCATTATCTATATTTTTTTGCTTTTTATCATTGTCTGTAATAATGGCGATCTTTTTGTCAGTTTCTTTAATAATAGATAAATATCGTTTATATGAAATTCCACCGCAAGAGATAATGGAAATGCCATCCTGCTCTAAGGTTTTTCCTGTTTCTTCTTTATAAAATTTAGGCAACAAAAGAAACTCTGTATTACCTTCCACTAAAAATGCTTTCTCTGATAAAAGCAAATGTAAAAAAGAATTATTTTCAGCCTTCACAAAAAATTTGGCATCATCTTCATTGATGGTGTTTAAGCTCTGGGATCCATCTTTGGTAATCCATAGAACATTTTTCAAATTTAACCTGCTAGCAATTAAACTATTGTGAGTTGTCAAAATAATTTGTGATTGACTTCTTTTATCAGCAATTTCGCCTAACATTTTATTTAAGGTTGAAATGCTCAAGTGATTCTCTGGTTCTTCAATAGAGATTACATCAACATGGTTGCTCTTATCTAAAGCAATCTGTGTTTTTATTAGATTTTCTATTCCTTTTCCTCTATTTTCTAGAGCTATTGAGTTTTCAAACACAGAAATAACATTTTCTAAAATAATCTTTTTTGCATCTACTCCAAAAACTCTATTAGAATTTATTGCTGGAAGTCCAAGTTCATTGAAAGTATCTTCTAACCTTGATCGAAATTTATTTTTTACCTTCATTCTTAAAGTTTCATCGTACTTACTTGCAAATAATGATTTATTGTAATAATTAAATGATGAAGTCGAGATTTGATCCGAAGTGTCAATCGATAAAAAATTAAAAGGCCGCTTTATTGCTTGATACGATTGATTGGCAAATGTTGTCCAAGTCATAGAATAATATTCATATGGTATATTTCCATTAACTATAACCCGTTCTATATCTGTATCAATACTGTCATCATATCGACATTCAAACTTGATTCCATATTTCTCCCTTTGAGATTTTCTTTGACTGTGCATTTCTCCATAGAATGAACTAGCATTTTTGTTTTTTGGATCAATATCTAACTCAAGTTCAATTAAAATTGAAGGCAAGGTTTGAATGCTGGGATTATCCTTGAACCTTTTAACATTTTCAATATTAAATAGATCTCTTAAGATAGACTTGTCTGCATTTTTATATTGCTGATTTAATGCTATTTTAATAGCCTCTAGGATAGTGCTTTTACCAGCTTCATTTTCTCCAACAATAATATTCATTTCTTGGTTAAATTCGACATAAAGTCTGATAAATTTTTTGAACCCTTCGATGTATAGTGATTTAATGTGATTCATAGATTTGCACACTCTGTATTTGGGTTGTTGAATATTTAACTAGAAATGCAATGCAGATTCTTTTACATTACATGCAAACAATATAGAATGCTGAAGTTTTTTTAATTTCCATCCATATTATCATTGATAATTTTATAAATAAAAAATTAAAAGATGAAAAGAAAATTCTTCTTTTACGCGTTTTCATATCCAAGCCAGAAGGCTTCAAGTCTATCAAAATCTGAAATGAACAATTTCTAGATATGTTAGCAAGAAGAGATCTCTTCAATCGATTTTTGAATGCTAACAGTGACGAACTTTATGGACAAGTGGGTCTTCTTTTCAAGATGCCAAAAGTAGTACTTGAGAGTAGGAACTTCGACTTGCTAGTGGGGACAATTGTCTTGATATTTCTAGATGAAAGAATGCTCTACAATCTGGAACTGGGACGTGGGCGCGGAATTTCGAATCTCGATAAAAAAGCCCGAATTACGAGGCCTGCGCCCTTAATCTGAATTGATAAGGGGATCGCATCCCCAGCTGTGAATGGGGCCGAGTTCCATTGAATAAGATATCCAACGAGTCACAGTATCCTGCGCCTCCTTTCGGCTGCTGAAGCATCCGGATAACGGTAGCGTTTCCCGCTTCAGGGTTGCCCAAAATGATTCGGCCGGAGCGTTGTCCCAGCATTGCCCACGCTCGCTCATAGAGCCACTGATGCCCTGGCGCAGCAAAAATTCCTGAAAAACATGGCTGCAGTACTGTGAGCCTTGATCACTGTGAAAAATCAAGCCAGGAGCCGGGTGCTCATTGGCAATAGCCATACGCAGGGCGTCCACAGCCAGAGACGTTTTCATGGTGGAGTCAAAACTGTAGCCAACCAGGCAACGACTAGCCAGATCAAGCACACTGGCCATGAATAGCCAGCCCTCGTCGGTTGGGATGTAAGTGATGTCTCCGCACCAAGCCTGATTGATCGCATAGCGGTTGAACTGACGGTCAATCAAATTCGGTAGCCGTGCCAGATTGTGGTTGCTGTCTGTGGTGGCAACGTATTTGCGATGGTAGCGATGGAAGATGCCGTTGCTTCGTAAAAGTCTGCGCAGACACTTAAAACCAACGCTCAAGCCCTGTTGGCGCAACGCAAGGTACAGGCGCATCACTCCGGGAACCTGCTTGCCGCAGCGACTGATAACGGAGCGCACATGACAAAGCAACTCAGCATCGCTGTGATGCACTCCGTGGCGGTGGTATCGATCAACCTTTAGCCACTGATAGTAGCCGCTGGTACTGATCCTCAGCAGGGCGGCAGCCTTTCGAACACTGATGAGTTTTTTGCGCCCGATGAGTTTGCTGTCCAAACAAGCCTTTAAAAAAGCGTACTTCACTTGGGCAGCTTGGCAAAGTACGCTGCTGCTTTTTTTAAGAAGTCGATTTCGGCCTGTTGCTGGCGAACCTGAAGGCGCAATTGTTTGAGTTCTTCAAGCTCATTGCGTTGTTGTTCAGGCATACGAGCTTGTGCTGTGGTAACCCAGTGGCTGAGTGTCTTGGGGTTAACTCCCAAAGCTTGAGCAACCTCGATTTGTGTCTGTCCCTGATTGACGAACTCAAGAGCTGTTCTTCTGATTTCTGGACTGTAACGTTTCGGCATTCTGAAACCTCCTTTTGATACATGGCTTATAGCCGTATTCGTTTTGAGATTCAAAATTCCGCAACGATGACCTTAGTTCACGGGTCGATATTGTCTGCAATGAGTCGGCGATATTCGGTGGCCTTGTTGCGGGCATCTGCAAGACCTATTACGGGATAGTGACCTATTGAAATCTCTCTGCGTCTCCCATTGCAGGAATACCGAAGGATGAATGTTTTCTGCTGAGATTTCACACGTACCTGCAACCCTGCGACACCACCAACAGCAAATACCCCATCGGCCTTGAGGGAGCGAACTTGAAGATCTGAAAGTTGTTTAGCGACCTTTGGCATAGTAACTACCCACCAAAAAAGTTAGAGTAATTTTACTAACCCACCAAAAAACCCACACATAAATTTGCGACTTACTGAGATCGAGTGAGATCGCTTAAGACAAGGAAAGCTTGATTTTCTTGGAGAAAACAAAAAATCCGACACTGCATGAGACAGTATCGGACTTGTTTGTGGCGGAGGGGTGTCCTCCAAACAGTCTTGAAAATAAAGGAAATTATATCACCTCTAAGACTTAGTCACCAACTTAGTCACCATAAAAATCAGAGCAAAACGCATACAATCGGGCGGGGATTTTCCATTCAAAAAACACCTAGGTGGAACGTTGTCCGACTTTCTCTCTTAAAGCCTGCCTCGTCGCAAAAAATGCGGAGTCCGCAGAAAGCTGTTCTAAGGGTACAGGCAAAGCCCCGTCAACTGTCTTATCTCGGAATTCTAGCGAAGATTGCTAGATATATCGGCAGACATTAATGTGGTTGGACAAATCATCATGCTGTCCGGTTTCAATTGAACGGCTATTAAATAGAGTTAATCTATGTTTAAATTGATAGGTATGCTGCTAAAGGGAATATTTTATATTTTTTTGTTCCCTGGAATTGTTATCACATGGTTTGATTTTATGTTTCCACGATGGGGGCAAGGAATAGCTAGCGGTCGAAGACATAAAAGTGTTTTAGTCCAATTTATATTCGCAATACTTGCATGGTTCATAATCCTTACCATTTAGTATGGAATGATTGTTGTATTTGAATAAGAATATATGTCAGAAGTCAATCTAACTACCGAACAGCAATTGCTCGTTGAAACCAGATTAAATAATGAAAAGAAGAGCGCTGCTGTTGCTTACTTGCTAGCTCTTTTTCTAGGTTATTTTGGAACACATAATTTCTATGCAGGTCGTTATAAATTGGCTTGCTTTGAACTAGGAGCATTTTTATTTACTACGATAACATTTTTTGGAAGTGGTAAAAACTTAATAATTGCGGACACTGGACTTGCATCTTTGCTTTCTTCGTTTTTTGGGTATATTGTATTGTTAATTATCGCTGTTTACGATTTGTTTACCCTCTACGGAACAATTAAAGCTAATACAAATCAAAAGCGCGAAAGATTTATTGCTGAATTACACGGTGAGGCTATACCAAAAGAAGAACTTTCCAACAAAAGCAAATTAATAAATTTATCAATTGTTTTAATATGGATAATGGCGGCAATCGCCATTAATGCCAAAGAGCTTAATGTTGCAAGAGAGAGAAGTTCTGATTTTTCGTCTATTCAAAATCCGGTAGCTTCTACGGATATAAGAAATCAGAATCAGGTAACCGATTATTCCCAACTTAACAATTTAGCAAACGCTACCTCAAATGATATTGACCCATATGGGAAAATTGTCGGATATTTTTACAATCCAAAGTTAACTGATCTGCAAAGACAAGATTTGCAAATTTCTGTTGATGGATCCGTAGTAGTTTGGACACTTCCAGTTGATGAAATTTCAGAGTTCTTTGGCAAATATCTATTTACCTTATATGATAGAAAAAAAGGAAGCGTAAGAGTTGAATTCTCATTAGATCCCAAAGAGTTAACCTCTGAGGAAGTTAACTCAATAAAGAGTTTAAAGATCGGGGATTATCTAACTGTAAAGGGTGAAATTGACTATGCGGGATATGCTTCAAGATCGGTATTTTTAAAACCGGTAATGCTTTGGGATCTCGACAAGGAAAAGAAATACGCTAAGACTTTTGGGGAGATGTTCCCGAATTTTAAAATGTTCACTCTTGAAGAAGGTCTTAAAAAATATGGCTCAAACCAAGCCAATAATGTAGCTTCCATATTTAAGGCAAAGCCAATTTTTGTATCTCCAGCGGATGTATTTAATTTTGTGGATATGGCAGAAGATCAAAAAGCTAGACAAGCCTATTTGCAGAAACTTAATAGATTCGTTGTTGAGTGGGTAGTTCCAATAGCAAAAGCACAACTGGGACCTGATGGGTGTCTTCAATTGATCACGGAAACGGCAACCGAAGATGGAAAATTCTTCCCAGAAATGACTATTTTGTTATATACAACAGAACAAACTATTCAATACGATACAAACATTCTGAAAAATTTGAAACCGCATGGCATGTTATCTTTGAAGGGGTCATTTTTTGTAGATGACAACTATAACTTATATCTGATGAGTTATATTAATCACACAGAACAACAAAAGGCTATTAATAATTTCCTTAAGAAATTAAATCAATAATTCTTTTTTAAGCCTCGTTGAATTCGAGGCTTTTTTATTGTTTTTACCTTTACATTTGGAAATTGACGAGCAATTTTTCTACGTATGCAATTAAAGTCTTGCGGTACCGTTTGAACAAAAACACATTCATCGTCATCCAATTAGTCAATTTACTAGCAATTAGTAACAATAAACCCGCGTTCTTCTGATATTATTTTTTTCAAGTCCAATTGTATGGATTTGTTCATTTAAAGCATAAAGACAAATTTTTTCCTCGTTTATAGCCGTACACCAAAGCAATGTGGAAATCGTCCTCGTCAAAAGTAAAAATACCTCTTTTCACCTTAATATTGATAAATTGCAATTATTTAAATTTCCTACATGTTGCTATATTTATAAACAGTGCCTCTGCTTAACCCTAATTCTCTCGCAATTTGGCTAACTCGTTTTCCTTCCAGAACTAATTTCTTAACTTCAGCGATTTTGGCTTCACTTATCGGCCTTCTGCCTTTATAAGCACCTCTTGCTTTTGCAATAGCAATCCCTTCTCGTTGTCGTTCCAAAATCAAAGACCGTTCAAACTCTGCCACAGCTCCCAAAATCATCATCAAAAGCTTGGACATTGGATTAGATGCTGTTCTTGCTTCAAAGATAAGATTCTCTTTGATAAAGTGAATTTCCACGCCTTTGTCTAATAGAAATTCTGTCAGCTTCAGCAGATCTCGTAGATTTCTGGCTAACCTATCCATGCTGTGAACATAGACCACGTCTCCGCTTCGAACGTATTGCATCAACTCCTGCAATTGAGGTCTTTGGTCGGTATTCTTTCCAGAAGCATGATCCTCAAATACACGATCGAGTTCCAAATCAGCAAGTTGTCGATCGGTATTCTGAACCAACGTGCTCACTCTTTTATATCCAATTTTTTGTCCAGCGTTCATAGCTTATCCTTCTCGGCCGATATAAATAGATTATGTACAAAAAGACTTTTAGATTATTTTAAACAAATGTCTAAAAATCGTACATTAAACTCTAAATGAACACTTTTCCAAAACTCGGATATGAACATTAAGACTATAGTTTATTTGTACACTTCAAAGTTAAGAATGACCTCCCCAAAGGTGTAACAGTGTTATGGTGTAACATTCGTTTGGAATCAATACCTTACGCAATTTCTTGGTGTTACCTACGATGTTACTGGTGTTACCAATACAGACCACCCTGTAACACCCTTCATCAGCGGTGTTACATCCAGACTGAGAAAAGCCTATAGAAATCAACCTTGTAACCTTGTTTCACTTGTAACACCAAAAACTATGGCACTGTGTACTTGGTGTAATCCACTAAGTAAAATTGTCCATATAGCCCTTGCGCTAACTGTTTCCAGTTTTATTGAAGCCTCAACGGTATGAACGAGCAATTCTTTTTGCTCAATTTGGAGACTGAAGGCTAGGGAGTGGCAGTAACAATTTTTTACATCTTCGAAAGGTGGGGGTTCTGTAGCAGGTTTTCCAGATCGATTTCTCATTGGAGTGCGTCTTTTTCTTCATATCCCCTTTTAGAGACGCTTTTTGTAGCAGAATCCCTACTCTCTGCTACTAATCAGCTCGAAGGTAATTTCTTAGTGTCTATTTATAACTTTCTCGGAAGCAATGAAAATAAAAATTTTTTTCGGCTTTGGTTGCCTATTGACGAGCGGCTCTTGACGGTGGAAAGATGCGGCTTACCGATGAACGAGACGTCTCACCGACATCGGAACTTTCCCGCAATACTTTTCCGAAGGAGTGCGAATTTGGATCAATACGTACGAGCATCGTCGCTAGCGCGACAACTGGGCATCCACCGATCCACACTGTGGAGGTGGGTTAAAGAAAAACCGAGCTTTCCTCGGCCTTTGAAGATTACGGAAGGAGTGACCCTCTGGTCGATCGAAGAGGTTCAGGCCTGGCTCCAACAGCAAGGAGGTGCAACCACACCTGAAAAAAACAGATAGGACGAAGAGTCCTAACAAATACCGGCATGTCTGAAAGTTTGGCCACGGACAGGCATGCCACCTTAGAACATTTTTTGTTGGACCCTTCGGTGCGCAGTGTAGCTGTATTTCTGCGAATCTGCGCCCTTGGGTCATAAGGAAAGTGATTATGACTCGCAAAATTTTCAGGTCTCTGGACGAGGCCTGCGAAGCGGTCGGTGTCGACCCTCATTCTTGTCGAGCAACTTCTCGTCGTTGGGCTATCGCTGATGTTCTCGGAGATCCTCACGGCAAAGGCGATGCCCGCATCCGTCTCTTTGACGACGATAAAGGCGGCGTCGTGTGGAACTGGAAACTATCTGATGGCGACCAGTGTGCCGTATTTTTCACTGGGCAAGGTTCTCGTCGCGAAATTGAGCATTACATCGAGACGAAGTTTGCACAAAGCCAGATGATGGATAGCGCAGAGCACAAGGCGATGCGCAAATTTGCCCAACGTGTCTACGATGGCAGTGATCAGATCGAGGGTCGGTCTGACCATGGCTACCTTCTGCGGAAAAACGTAGATCCGGCACGTTACGTTCGAAAAATTTCTGCTCGTCGACTCAACTCATTGCTACCCCAGTTGAGAGGCCAGTTCAGTGAGGACGGTACTCTGCTAGTTCTGCCCGCCGTTAGTTCTGACGTACCTGACAAGCCACTCAAGCTCTGGAGCTTACAGTTCATCGCGGAAGATGGGGCAAAACGATTCCTTCGCCATGGTCGGATGCGAGGTTGTTTTTGCCCCCTCAATGGGCTTCCACGTATCACCGATCGGTTCAGTCCAGACATACACCTTGTCATTGGTGAGGGCTTCGCAACTGTTCAGTCGGTAGTACAGCGGAGTATCGAGCGTGCGTGTGGTGTTGTGGCATTCAGCTGTCACGGCCTCATTCATGTAGCTCAGAGCCTGCGAGCTCGATATCCGAATGCTCTTATCACCATCTTGGGTGATGTCGGTAACGGCTCCGAACAAGCGAAGAAGGCCGCAATCCTGTCAAACGGAGCGGTGTTCTTTCCCGAGTTTAGCCAAGGGCAGATCGCCCATTTTCGCGAAGCTCACGGCAAGGTTCCTACCGACTGGAACGACTTTTATGAGGTAGCCCAGTATGTCTGAAATCAAATTGACAAATCCGGCTGACTCTCATCGTCAGTCCGTTGAAGAGTGCCCTCACTACACCGTCTCTGGCGGGCAGTACAAACTTCGCGACGACGGGGTGTACTTTGTGGTTCCAGTCAAAGGCGCAGAGGTTGAGGGGCAGGAAGGCAACGAAACCAAGGTATGCGGCTATCTCAAGGTAGAGTGCCGCTTCCGCGATTCCGAGAATAATACTTGGGGACGCGTACTGCGTTGGCTCGACCACGATGGTCGAGAACACCGCTGGAACCTGTCCGATAAAACACTCTCGGATGAACCTTCAAGTGTGCGTGGCAATCTTGCCGATCAGGGGTTGTGGATGGCACCTCGAGATTCCCGTAAAGACCGGGTGATCGAATACATTTCGGCTGCCGAACCTCGCGAACGTGCCATTTGCACTGATCGCCTAGGCTGGCTTGAACTAGTCGACGAAACTTCAGTTTTTGTTTTGCCGAAGGAAACCATCAGCAAAAACAAGACGCAGAAAGTTTTATACGTTCCGCCGAGCAGAGAGGTTCCTGAAATTGAGTCGAAGGGTTCGCTCGAAGCTTGGATCGAAAGGGTTGCAAAACCTGCGTTGCATTCAAGCCGAGCAGTTCTGTGTATCTGTGCGGTACTGGCCGCTCCGCTGTTGAGATTGACCAACCGCGAGAACGTGGGCTTCCACTTGAGAGGGAATTCCAGCTCTGGTAAGAGCATGGCCCTTATGATCGGATCCAGCGTTCTTGGTAGTCCCAAGCTTAAAAAGGTTTGGCGTGCGACCAGCAACGGACTTGAAGGCCAAGCACTACAGCACAACGACGTCGTCCTGCAACTTGACGAAATTGGTCAGGCCAATGGGAAAGAAGTGGGCAAGTGCATCTACGACTTGATGAACGGGTCGCAGAAGGCACGCGCCAACATCTACGGGCTGGCTCGCAAGGTCAACAAGTGGCGCCTCATTACGCTTTCAAGTGGCGAGGTGGGACTCCGTGAGATGGCCGCTGAGAACAGAGTGAAGGTCTATGCGGGTCAAGAAATCCGATTGATCGATATTCCTGCGGATGCCGGGCACAAACTCGGTGTGAATGAGTCACTTCCCGAAGGAACCGAAACGATTCAGGACTACGCCAAGCAGATCAAGCAGGCGTGCTCTGAATGCTACGGCACGGCCTTTCATGCTTGGATTGAGAACCTTGTGGCACAGCCACCTGCATTTGAAAACATCCAGGCGGAATTGACTGCCATCGTCGAAAAGCTTGTTCCTGAAAAAAGTTCCGCTCAGGTTAAGCGCGTGGCTGAATCGTTTGCGTTACTGGTCTATGCGGGCGAAGAGGCCACGAAGCTTCAGGTTACTGGGTGGCCTGAAGGGACTGCCTTCAGTAGCATCAAGCGGTGCTTTTTGGCGTGGCTCTCGGCATTCGGCAACTCCGAGTCTCGCGAGGAAGACGAGATCGCCGAGCACGTGGAAAACCTGCTGTTGACGCAGGAAGCCAGATTTGTACCGTTACATCCCACTCAAATGGGGCTGTCTTTCCAAGGAACGCCAGCAAATCGATTGGGTTGGTTTGACGGGGAAATCTACTATGTTCCTTCCGCCGTGTACAGAAAGGAATTTTGTCTGAACAGGTACCATACTGAGGTGTCCAGAATTTTGCTTCGCCGAGGAATGCTGATACCTGGCAACGATGGCTTAAGCAGTTTTACAAAACGTCTGCCGGGGCTTGCATCTGCACAACGGTGTTATCGACTTCGCTTACCTAAAACGGTGAACGAAAAGAAATCTTAAAAGCAAGGAGGGTTCCGCAAGGAACCCTCTCTTCTGTGTGGCACAAGGCCTAGTTCATCGTCCAGTCTCTAAGACAAGTCACAATTCAAAGTCATCCGACAGCGCCGGCTTTTTGATCGGCGGCTTGGCTACCTTTTTGGTTGTCGTAACGGGTTGCGACTTGGATACCTTTTTGACTGTCGTAGCGGGGTGCGATTTGGTTACCTTTTGGGTTTTCGTGGCGGTCTCCGTGTTTTGGTTTTCTCCACTTTTTTTAGCCGCGCTCTTCTCCGCCAACTTCCGAGCCCGAATCTGTTTCGCTGGGATGCTTATGAGTCTTGTTTCCACAAGCCGTTTGACTCCTTCGGGGAGGTGTAGCTTGACGGCTCTGCTACGCTCTCGATAGTCGCCTGCGGGCATCTCGCATACAGTTCGCAAAAAGAACGGCGCGTATGAGTTCGAAATGCCAAACTTATCCCAAAGATAGGTCTCACACTGAGCTCGCGTTTTTTCTCGAAGTTTGCTTTTCTGTTTGCTTTCGCTTAACTCCTTCTTCTCATCTTCATCGAGTCGAAGTCCTTTGAGATTTGTATCAAGATCAGGTAACGCCCATCTTGCCAATTCAAATCCGTTTGGTTGTTTGCCGTCAGTCAGTAGTGTGCAGTGAGATACGAAAGCGGCAGTAGCAACCGAAGCTTGAAGAACAGCTCTGGCTTTCTTGCCCAGTCCCGCTTCTTTCAGAAGTCGATACCACCAGACAATTTCGTGTTCATCTCGTGCCAGCTTGCACAGCCCGTTGAGTTCAAGAAATTCTGCAAGTTGTTTTGCATCTATCGTCTTTTCGTCTGTCATAGCGATTTCTCCGTTGCAGATAGGCAGTAGTCTGCCCAAGCTTGCATCATTTCACGTCGGCTCTGCATGGCTTCGTTTCGGTTATATGCTCCGTTGTAGGTGTCGTCAACCTTATGGTGAAGGCACAACTCGGCGGTCTTCTCTGAAAAAAGTCTGTCATTGCCAAGCTCATCATCTTGAGCCCAAGTGCGAAAGCTTGCTCGAGCAATGCCGTGTGCCGTTGCGATAGCCACTTTGCCTTGCATTTTGGTTTGTTTAGGGTCTGTGTAGCCAGGCTGACCAGCATCCACAGCACGGTGATGCATGTCTCTAATAATCTTCAGCAGGGCGGGATCCGACAGCGTCCCGTGATCTTTTGGCGAGGCAAAAATGTACTTCGAATACAGACGCGTTCCCTTCACTTGTTCGAGCAATTCGATCGCTTGTTTACTCAATGGGACGATGTGGTCTCCATTCACACCAACCTTCATTTTTCGTGCCGGTATGCACCATTCCTTTCGCTCCCAGTTGATTTCGGACCACTCTGCCATACGGGCGTTTTGTGACCGAACTGCTGTAAGGATCGCAAACTCAAGGCACTTTGCCGTGATGCTTTGTCCAGAATGCAACGAAGCCATAAACCTAGGCACGTCTTTAATCGGAAGCATGGCGTGGTGCTTGTCGCTTTGCTCTGGAATGCGGGTCAAAAGGTGCTTGAGTACTGGCGGTGAGACGGGATTATCTCCGGTAACAATGTCCTGAGCCTTTGCCCAATCAAAGACCTGACGCATCAGAGAGCGAACTTTGCCCCATAAGCTCCTGGAGCATCCTTTTTCAGCCATTTTGTCCAGCACCGTGGCAATGTCCTTAGTCGTGATGCTGTTGATGGACAAATGTCCGAGGAGCGGTGTGACGTATTTTTCGTAGCGAGCAATGTTCTGCGCGTGGTCTTTCAGTGTCCACTGATGCTCGCGGCTAACGACGTACTGATCGGCAAGCTCACCAAAGGTAACCGTTTGCAGATATTCCTGCTTGAGCTTAAATGTTTGCTCAGCTCTTTTTGCTTCGCGATCGGCCAGAGGATCCACGCCCTGCTTTAGCAACGCCTTAAGTCTGTAGGCTTCTGTACGAGCTTCCTCGAGTGAAATGCCAGGGTAAGAACCGATCGTGTATAGATGGCGACCAGACAAAGACGTATAGCGGTAGACAAAACACTTGGTGCCACTCTGAATGCGAAGATAAAGACCGGTTACACCACCGAGTGCATACAAACCGTCGGCTTTAGTGGCTTTTACGAATCTGTCGCTTTTGGGAGGCGTTAGTTTTGGCATATTGCATCCTTCAAAATCCAAATTGCTATAGGTAACTAATCTTGACCGGTCGAAAACCAGTCTATCGGATAGGCACCATCCCAGCCACCAAACAGCATTCGATTGAGTGAAGCAAGATGCGCTTCCGTGCAACCGCCTGTGGAAATAATTCGTTGATAAATAAAGAAAAACTCAGACGTCATGCGACTGTCTGAGTCTTGTATCTGGCGGAAGGGGTGGGATTTGAACCCACGATACGGTATAACCGTATACCGGATTTCGAGTCCGGCGCATTCGACCACTCTGCCACCCTTCCGTGTCGGTCGTTGTCATATTGTGAGGCGCGCATCTTAACAAAAGATTTGTGTTTTTGCACGCGGCTCTCGAAATTTTTTCGCATCAATCGATCGGACGATGGTTCGGGAAAAGCCTGCCCCACCTTCTGAGAAAACCGTTGGCCATGCGTCCGGCAAAAAGAGCGGAAATGAGCGTCCCTTCGCGAACGCCGTATATCGTCCCGAAAAAGAAAAGACTCATGCTGACGGAAATCGCCACCAGGAAAACGTCGACGGACGTGCGAATGGTTCCGAACGAGCCTCCGAATCGATGCATGACAGCAATCACAAATCCTTCAGGAGGCAACACCAACAAACGCGCAAAGACCATGGCCGAAACGCCGAGACCCGTGAGGCACGTACCGAGAAACACCTGCATGAAGGCCCACCCATAATTGGTGGGTTCAAGAAAGCTCGTCACCCACATTGCAACGTCAAAAACCGCGCCGAAGAACGCGCAGACGGGCAGCTGCTTGACGGCCTTGACCATAAGGTTCTTCGGGTCGACCAGGCACTGGAGTACAAAGAAAAAGACGTTCGTGAGGAAAACGAAAAGGCCCATGGAAAGACCAGTCTGGCGACTGAGCACAATGGCTGCGGAGCTCACGGTACCGGTGCCGAGCCCGGCGTGGGTCACGATGGCAATGCCTAATGACAGCACAACCAAGCCGAAAAGAAAAATCAGAACTCTTGAAAGCATCTCACCCCTCGGAAACAAAACGACGCGGCCGCGATCGAAAAGCGATTTATTCCTGTCTGTTAGCAGATTTCTAAGATCGGGCCGAAAAAGAGCTGTTGCATTTTAGACACACCTCCTGTTTTCAGCATCAGCAAAAAGAAGTAGGCGTAACCCCGTGCACGGCGGGATAACGAGCAGAGAAAACGAGAAAATCCAACAGAATGCAGTCGTGTTACGTGCGCTTGCATCCTTTTGACGGCGAGCAAGCCCCTCACGCGGCATAATTTCGCTAAAAGCGGCGCGTTCGTCTCGAACGGGCCGCGTGTTGACGTCCTCAGAAAACAAGGTACGAACAGTGTTTCAGTTTCAGTTGATGACGCCCATCGTGTGGCTCACCCGACTTCTGGTCGGCGCCTATCCCCAGTGGGAAGGCTGCAAGCCCTCGAAGCGCCAACGCATTTATTTCGCCAATCACACCAGTCACCTCGACACGATTGTGATCTGGACTTCACTGCCAAGCATTCTGCGCCGCCATACGCGACCGGTGGCTGCCAAAGACTATTGGGATCACGGCCTGTTTCGCAAGCGCATCGCCATGAAAGAGTTGAATGTCGTGCTCATTGACCGCAAGCGCACCGAGCACGCCGATCCGCTTGGTCCTCTGAAGGATGCGCTGCGCGCCGGCGACTCGCTCATCATCTTCCCGGAAGGCACCCGCCGTCCGCAGCCGTTGCCGAGCGAATTCAAAAGCGGCATCTGGCGTCTGATGCGCGAGTTCCCCGAAGTCGAGCTCATTCCGGTGTACATCGAAAACCTGCACCGTGCCATGCCCAAGGGCGTATACATTCCGGTGCCCACCATTTGCTCGGTGCATTTCGGCGCTCCGCTTGAGCACAGCCCCGATGATCCCAAGGAAGTATTCCTCACCCGCGCTCGTCAGGCCGTGATTGACCTCGCGCAACAGCAGTAAAGGAGGCACCAAAAAAATGATGCGACTCGGTATCAGCCTCCAGGAAGGCTATCTGATCATTCTGGCCACGCTCATCGTTCTGCAAGGTGCAGGCACCATCTACGGACTGTGGGCGCAGGGGCGCGCTGCCACGCCCGAAGCCGTTCGCCGTCTGGCCGTTGCCAATTCGCGCGTGCGCATGGGGTGGTGGCTGATCATCGTCTTTACGGTGGCTTGGTGGTGGGGCATGGCCTCGCTGGTCGTGCTCTTTGCGATTTTCTCCTTCTTCCTGCTGCGAGAATTCATCGCGTTGACTCCGATTCGGCACACCGACCATTGGGTGCTGGTGGTGGCGTTCTACCTGGCGATCCCCGCTCAGTATGCATTGGTTTACTTCAACCTCACACACGTCTTCACGCTCTTTATCCCGGTGTACCTGTTCCTGGTGCTGCCCGTCATCGCCGCCATGAGCCACGACACGGAACGCTACCTTGAGCGCGTCGCCAAGGTTCAGTGGGGTCTGATGATCTGCGTGTTCTGCGTGAGTCACGCACCGGCCATCGCCACGCTCGACTTTGAAAGCCGTAAGACGTCAGGCGAACTGATGCTGCTCTTTTTCCTCATCATCGTGTTCCTCGCCGACCTTTTCTCGGTGCTCGCCAGTTCCGCTCTGGGAGGCAAGGCGCTGAAGATGAACCCGAACAAGACCGTCAAGGGCCTCACCGTCGGCTCGTGTCTGGCGGTGATCGCGGGCATTGGGCTTTATTGGCTTACGCCCTTCTCGATTCTGCAGACGGCGCTCTACGCGCTTGCCATTGTTCTCTCGTGCATCATGGGCGACATGGTCATCAGCTCGGTCAAGCGCAGTCTCGGCTCCAAGTCTTGGGAAAGCGAGTTCTACATCGGCCGAGGCATCATCGAACGCCTGGCACCGCTCACGTTTGCCGCGCCCGTGTTCTATCATCTGACGCTCATTTTCCAAAACTTCGCTCATTTCCCGAGCATCAATTGACCGCATCCTCGCGGTAAACTCTGAGGCGCAGGATTTTCGTCAAAGAGTCCTGCGCTTTTTGTTTGGAGTCACGTCTTTTTTCCGTGTCTTCTTACTAACCCACACACCATAACCCGGAGCTTTGACGTCAAACAGGCCGGATTTTCAAGGATTGCACCATGCCCACGAATCAGTACGAAACGCTTCTTGAACACTGCTACAAAACCGGGGTCGACAAAAGCGACCGCACGGGCGTCGGCACGCGTTCCGTATTCGGCTATCAGATGCGATTCAATCTTGCCGAAGGCTTTCCGCTCGTGACAACCAAGAAGCTTCACATCCGTTCCATCGTTCACGAACTGCTGTGGTTCCTCTCGGGGTCGAGCAACATTAAGTATCTGCACGACAACGGTGTGTCGATTTGGGACGAATGGGCCGACGAAAACGGCGATCTGGGCCCGGTCTACGGCGTTCAGTGGCGCAGCTGGCCTGCTCCCGACGGCCGCAAGATCGATCAGATCAGCAACCTCATCGAAGGCATCAAAAAGAACCCCGACAGCCGCCGTCACCTGGTTGTCGCATGGAACCCGGCCGAAGTCGACAAGATGGCTCTGCCGCCGTGCCACTGCCTCTTTCAGTTCTACGTGGCAAACGGCAAGCTCTCCTGCCAGCTCTATCAGCGCAGTTGCGACATCTTCTTGGGCGTGCCATTTAACATCGCCAGCTATTCTCTGCTCACGCACATGGTGGCGCAGCAATGCGATCTCGAGGTGGGTGACTTCGTCTGGACGGGCGGCGACTGTCACATCTACAAGAACCACTTCGAGCAGGTCGAGCTGCAGCTTTCCCGCACGCCGCGCGCGTACCCGAAGCTTGTGATCAATCGCAAGCCCTCCTCCATCTTCGACTACAAGTTCGAAGACTTCGTGATCGAAGGCTACGACCCCTGGCCGCACATCAAGGCCCCGATCGCCGTCTAAACGACCGAACGAGGCACTGTTTCAGTCGACTTCTGCCGGCAGCTCTCAAACACAGGCGACGATCTGCGCCACGGCGCGCGTGAGTTTCTTGAGGTAATCAAGCCTCAGCATCTCGTTGGGCCCGTGCGCGTTGGATTCCGGTCCGAGGACGCCGGTAAGCAGGTATTGAGGCGACCCGAAGAACTTGTCAAAAAGCGGCAGGATGCCAATCGAGCCGCCGCAACCGCAATACACCGGTTCTGTACCGAAGCACTCTTGTGCGGCATCGGCAACCGCCCGTGCAAAACGAGGCATTTCCTGCGGCGCATTCCAGCCGCCTTCTGCGTGCGCATTTTCCACTGTCACGCGGCAGCCAAACATCGGCTTTTCCGTGAGCGTTTCAGTAAGCCATGCCAACGCTTTAGCTCCGTCTGCCGTGGGCGGCAGGCGCACGGAAAGCTTGAGCTTTGTAAACGAGCGCAGCACGTTTCCCGCTCCATCAACGGGCGGAATACCTTCGGCGCCCGTCACACAAAGTTGCGGCTTCCAGGTATTCATCACCACCGCTTCAAACGGATCAGAACTTCTGGCGTGCGTGCCGTTGGCCCAGGGAATGTCGGCAAAAACGCCCTCTCCCACCGTTTCTGCGTACCGCTTCATTTGTTCCAGGCGAACCGCAGGAATTTCCACGTTGAGCGCGTCGGCAGGCATTTCACCGGTCTGCGCATTTTCAATGCGATCAAGAAGAGCTCGGGCAATCATGAAGGAACTCGGTGCAATGCCCGATGTCAGCCCCGAGTGCATACCGTGTTCGGCCACCTTGACGTTGAGAGTCAACACCGCCGCACCGCGGAAACTCACCGTCGACCACAGATGCTCATAGTCTGCGCCGCCGCAGTCCATGATCACTACGAGTCCAACGTTCCCGAACCTCTCTCGACACATCTGCATCCAATACTCAAAGTCGCGCGAGCCGCACTCTTCGTCCGTCTCGTACAATCCGACGATGTGGCCGTGCGGGAGGCCCGCTTTTTCAAGCGCATGCAGAGCCACCATCGCGGCGTAAAAGTTGTAGCCGTCGTCTGCGGCACCGCGTCCGTAAAGACGTTCACTCTCAAGCGTCGGTTCAAAAGGCTTGCGCCCGTTGCTCCAACCTTCGCCTTCGGGCTGCTTGTCAAAATGGCCATAGAAGAAAACTGCAGGCGCCTCGTCGTCTCGGGTTGCCGGGATATCGAAGAAAAGGGCCGGCGTACGTCCCGGTTCGGTCAACACCTCGAAGACGGCATCAGGAAAAAGGCTTTGTCCCCACTCTGCCGCCATGCGGCAAGCCTGCCGCAAAAAGCCATTGACCTCCCAATCGACATCGAAATCCTTGGATTTGCACGGGATTCGAACATAGTTCTGAAGTTCGGCAAGCGCCTCGCCCTGCCAGGCGTTCTCCACGGCTTCCTTAATCGACTTTCGGTCTTTGTCATTCAATTCGACGGCTGCTTTGATCATCTTTATTCCGCCCTTGTGCTTGTTTTGCCTTTCGTAACGTCGCCATCGGCGTGCAGTTTTGACTCTAGCACGATTTTTCAGGCCGAAATTTGTTAGATTTCGCCTCGAAAAACACTGTGTTTACCCGAACAGACAACCACTTCGAGATCACTATGGCTCAACTTGCAATCATCGTTGCGCACGCTCAAAACGGCACGATCGGACTCGCGGGCAACATGCCCTGGCGCCTACCCGAAGACCTCAAGCATTTCAAGGAAGTCACCATGGGACACCCCGTCATCATGGGACGCGTGACGCACGAATCAATCGGCCGCCCTCTTCCCGGGCGCGACAACATCGTCATCAGCCGCAATCCTGACTACCGCCCGGAAGGCTGCCGCACGGCAACCTCGCTTGAAGAAGCAGCCGGCATGATCAAGAACGACGAACTTGCCTTCGTAATCGGCGGCGCGCAGATCTATGCGCAGGCCCTCAAACTTGTCGACACCTGTTGGATCACGGAAATTCAGGCCGAGTATCCGGGCGACGCCTTCTTCGGCCCCTTGAGCCTCGAAGAGTGGGATCGTGAAGTTCTCTCGGAACTTCCCGCCAACGAAAAGCGCCCTGCCCTTACTTTCTGCATTTTCCGCCGCAAGCACTAAACTTCGGGAAACGATTCGGCCGGTAGTATCGTCATGTCGCCGCTTTTTACGCTGTTTCTGGTCACAAGCTTTGCCAACATCGCCACGCCCGGCATCGGTGCGGTCATGGCGGTCAACCTCGGGCTCTCCCAGGGGTGGAAAAGAGCCATTCCGGGGTGTCTGGGCATCGCAATCGGCATCGCCTTTCTCTTTGTGATCGCGCTTTCGGGCACTGGCGCCGTACTTGCCACCCACCCGGCGGCTTTCTCCGTGATTCAGCTCATCGGCGCGGCCTTTCTCGCGTACCTGGGCATTCGGTCGATTCTCAAAAAACCGAAGCACGCCTCCCTGATCGGGCGTCACGACGAACAAACCGAAAGCGGTTTTTCTCAGTTCATGAAGTGCGCGGCGATCTCAGCGGCCAATCCGCAGCCCATCATCTTCGGTCTGACGGTGCTTCCTTCCTTCATCGACCCGACTTTCTCCTACGTCTTTCAGTCGGCCGTGATGATCGCGATCTACGCTCTGATCGTTTTCGTGATGATGATGGCCTACGCGATTCTGGCCGCACACGCCCGCGTGTTTTTGAGCGGGCCGCGGGGACCGCGCGTGATCAACTGCATTTCGGGCGTCGTCTTTTTGTTTTTGGCAGCCTTTTTGCTCTATCGAGCGCTCGCGCTCTGAGCTCGAAAGAAGCGCCCAAGTCGCATTTTTTGATCAGCCTCGGCGAAAAAAGTTTCGGCTACAATACCTGATTCAATTCGTCGGTCTTTTGCACACACGCGCACGAATTGAACCGAATATCCAACCCATACGAGATACCAAAAGAAAATGACTCACGTTGTTTGCGAAGCCTGCATCAACTGCAAGCGCACTGACTGTGTGGACGTCTGTCCGGTTGACTGCTTCCACGAAGGCCCCAACTTCCTCGCAATCGATCCCGACGAATGCATCGACTGCGCCGTGTGCGTGCCCGAATGCCCCGAAGGCGCCATTTTTGCCGAGGAAGACGTCCCGGCCGATCAGCTCGACTTCATCCAGATCAATGCCGAGCTCTCGCACCAGTGGCCCTCGATCACCCGCAAGAAGCCCTACCCGGACGATGCGGATGAATGGGTCAACGTTCCCAACAAGCGCCAGTACCTCAAGCGCTAATTCTTTCTCAGGCACACTTACAGGCTCTTTTTCAGCAGGAGTGGCTTTATGGCGATTTGTCAAACCAAGGTTGTGCATGCACAGGCCGTTGCCGACAACGTTACGCATTTGAAATTGGCCGTCCCTGAAGGTTGTCAGTGGATGACCGGTCAGTTTGCACGCATTGCGATGCCTTCGACGGCAGAGCCGCAGTGGCGCTGTTACTCAATTGCAAGCAAAGCCGGTGCCGATACGCTCGACTTTTTCATCGCCCGCGTCAAGGGCGGTGCGGTGAGTCCTCGCCTGTGCAACCTCAAGGCGGGCGAATCGATTCTGCTTGACACCGAAATGAACGGCATGCTCATCGAGTCGCGCCTGCAGCCGGGCGGCCGCGATCTGTGGCTGCTGTCCACGGGCACGGGCGTTGCTCCGTTCGTAGCCATCGTCTCCGACGAGTCGATCATGAACAAGTACGAACGCGTGTTCCTCGTTCACGGCGTGCGCAATTGGAACGAAACGCAGTACCTGCAGCATGTCTTAAAGCTTCAGCCCAAGCTGCGCGTGATGGCTTCCGTCACGCGCGACGCCGGCGCCTTGATTGACGTGCGCATTCCCGACGCGTTGGAAAGCGGCTTACTGGAAGCCACGGCTGAAGCCGAAATCACGCCGCAAGCAAGCCGCGTGATGCTTTGCGGCAACCCCGCCATGGTAAAGGCCGTTCGCGCCGCCATGCGAGCCCGAGGCATCGTCAGCCCGAGAAACGGCGAGCCCGGACAGCTGCTTGCCGAAAACTTCTGGCTCTGATTCCCGCACGCTGCCGATTTTTAGCCAAGAAAATCGGCAGTTTCTTCTTTTGATGTTTGCCGATGTCTGAAACAAACACCACAGAGCGCCTCGCCGAGGCGCTTTGCCGTCTTTTGCCCCAGACCCAATGCCGTCAATGCGGTTTTGACGGCTGTGCACAATACGCCCGCGCCATCGCCGAGGGAAGCGCCGAAATCAACCGCTGTGCCCCGGGCGGCAAGAAAGGCGTAGAAAAGCTTGCCGCGCTCACGGGACGTCCCGCGCTCGAAATCGACCCCGAATACGGCCGCGAGCTGCCCTTTGCCGTCGCTCGAATCGACCCCAAGCGCTGCATCGGCTGTCGCCTGTGCCACAGCGCTTGTCCGGTGGGTGCCGTGACGGGTATTCCCAAGCATCTATTTGCCGTCATAGAGTCCTCGTGCACCGGTTGCGGGCTGTGCGTGTGTGCCTGCCCTGTCAATGCCGTCGAGATGATCGAAAATGGTCACGTCTGGACCGCAGAGGACGCCGAGCTCGCCAAAAAAGCCTATGAACGCACCAACGCCCGCCGCAGGGCCGGTGCCGAGCGCCGCCGCGCGCAACTTGAAAAAGCCACCGACAACAAGAGCGCAGTGCTTATGCAGGCTTTGTTGATGGCCAAGTCGCTAAAAAAATCGTGAGGTTCGTCGTGAACGCACAAATCCGTCGTCAGATTATGGAAAGGCTCAAGGCCGAGCGCCCCGAGCCCGAAAGTGAACTCAATCACAACAACGCCTTCGAGCTTTTGATCGCCGTGATGCTCTCGGCGCAAGCCACCGACAAGAGCGTCAATTTGGCCACCCCCGCGCTTTTCGCCGCCATGCCGGACGCGGCAACCATGGCGCAAAAAACGCCCGAAGACGTCGAGCCATTCATCAAAACAATCGGCCTATACCGAAACAAGGCCAAACACGCCGTGGGTATTGCCAAGGCGCTGATGGAGCGCTTCAACGGTGAGGTTCCGCAGACCCTCAAAGAGCTCATGTCGCTGCCGGGCGTTGGCGAAAAGACAGCCAAGGTGGTTTTGAACGTTGCCTTTCATAAGCCCTTCATTCCGGTTGATACGCACATCTTTCGCGTGTGCCAGCGCACCGGTCTCGTGCAAGCCAAAACGGCCAACGAATGCAGTGAAAAACTCGAAAAATCGTTGCCCGAGGAGTTCCGACTGGGCGCACATCATTGGATTCTGCTGCACGGACGCTACTGCTGCACGGCACGCAAGCCTCAGTGCACGAAGTGCCCGATCGCCGACCTGTGTCATTGGCCTGAAAAAGAGCTTCTCTGAAGTTGCGCCGCGATTTTCGGTTTTTGTATGGGCGGTGACTCGCCATGGAACACATCACGCTTGAACTTTTGCTCTATCTGGTTGCCGGCGCCGCTTTGGGAGGCTACGTCAACGGTCTTGCGGGTTTCGGAACCGGACTGATGAGTCTGGGCATCTGGCTGCAGGTGATGACCGTGGAGCAAGCCGTTCCGGTCGTCGCTGCCATGAGCGTGGCAAGCGGCGTGCAAAGTCTATGGCTTACGCGCCAGGGCGTGAAGACGGGTTTGCATCGCCTGCCCCGTTTTCTGGTTCCCGCCTTGATCGGCTTGCCCGTGGGCGCATGGCTTCTCAATTGGATCGATGCGGCGCATCTGAAACTGGCCGTCGCCTTTTTCATGCTCTTTTACACCGCTTTTTTCCTGCTGCGAGGGAAGCTTTCCAAGGCCTTTACCAAGGAGCGTCCCGTCTGTGACAGCCTTGCCGGCTTTACGGGCGGCATCATGGGCGGCGCTGCATCCTTGTCGGGCGTCGTTCCCACGATGTGGTGCGCACTGCAGCCCTGGGACAAGTTTCAAACAAGCGCTGTTTTGCGCCCCTACAACGTCGTCATTCTGACGCTTGCCTTCGTCTGGTATCTCGTCGCAGGTCACGTCTCTTTCATGACCTGGATCTTTACCGCGATCGCTTTTCCCGTCACGCTCATCTTTTCGCGCTTGGGCGTTGCCACCTTCCGTCGGCTCACCGACACGATGTTTCGCAATGTGCTCGTGGCGCTGATGGTGGTAAGCGCCTTCTCGATTCTCGCGCGGGAGTTTCTCGTCTGACCGCTAGCCGTTATGCAGAATCCGTACCTTTCATACGCCTCCGCACGTCTGGCCTGCATGTTCTACTTCATGGCGCCGGGCCTTGCCTACGGACTTGTCACCTCGCGCATGCCGGCGCTCAAAAACATGACGGGCGCCACCGAAGGCGAGCTTGGCATCATCCTGCTTTTCTTCGGCTTTTCCGCCTTGATCGGTCTGGCGTTTGCGCCGCGTCTGATTGCGAAAATTTCCGCCAAAACGACGCTTCTGGTTTCGAGTCTTGCCTGCATGATCTTCGTCGTGCTGGTGTCCTTCTCCACCTCGGTCTGGTACTTCGGCGCCACGATGGCGCTGTTGGGCATCTGCATGGGGCTTTGCGACGTCACGATGAATGTGCAGGGCGTCGAAGTCGAGCGCGCATACAAGAAAAGCTCGATGAATGTTCTGCACGCGGGCTATAACATCGGCGCGGCGGCCGCGGCCTGTGCGGGGTCCTTCTTTGCTGCCACAAGCCTGAGCGTGTGGGTGAACTTCCTATTGCCCGCGCTCGTCATGTCCACCATGCTCCGGTGGGCCGAACCGCGTTTGGTGACGGGCACCGAAGGCAGAGCCGACAAATCCACTGCCGCATCGCCGGAGTCCGCCGAGCCCCAAAAGCGCCTTCCCTTCCTCGTCTGGATCTGCGGTCTGCTCTGTGTGTGCTGTTACGTGTCGGAAGGCAGTGTCGGCGAATGGGGAAGTCTGTATCTACATCAGGAAAAGGGCGCACCCGAATCAATTGCCGCACTGGTCTTTGCAGGCTTTTCGATGTGTTCTCTGCTTTGCCGTCTGACCGGCGACCGTCTGCGCAACAATTTCGGCGACTTTGCTGTCGGCACGGCGGGTGCAACGCTTGCGCTTGTCGGCATGCTGACCGTGCTCACGGCTTCGAGCTGGTCGGTTTGTCTCATCGGCTACGCCATGATGGGCCTGGGTCAGGCGCCGATCGTGCCGATCGCCTTTAGCCGCGCCGGCGCCATCAAGGGTGTCTCGACGGCCCGCGCGACATCGCTCGTTTCGCTTCTCGCCTACGCCGGGCTCTTGTTTGCGCCGCCTGCCTTCGGTCTTTCGGCCGAACACTTCGGTCTGCACACCGCACTTTGCGCCGTACCGGTTCTGCTCACATTCATGCTCGGACTGACCATCTTTCTCGGACGCCTCATCCGCCGCTCACGAGAAGAGAACGCATCAACGGCGGCCTGAAGTCCGAGAGAAACATCCGTCATTAATTGACGCAAGTGGTAGACTCCGAGGTAACCACACTTCGGAGTTTTCATCATGGCCATCATCGAATCCGCCACCCGAGACGCGCTTCTGGTCCTCAGAATTCTCAAGCTCATTCCGCGCAACCACTGGATCTCCACCCCGGAAATCAAGCAGGCGCTTGAGGAATCGGGCTATGCGATCGAACCGCGCCGTCTGCAGCGCATTCTGCGTGACATCCACCGATGCGAGGACCTGCACGTGGAATGCAACACCGCTGGCAAACCATACGGCTATCGGCGTATCCCCGATACGGATCTGGCCTCGGCCAAACTCACACCGCAGGAAAGCCTGCTACTGCGCCTGGCAGAAGAACACCTGAAGTACCAGGTTCCCGCCCGTATCATGAGTGCGCTCACGCCCTTGTTTGAGTCCGCCCGGCACGCACTCAACGAAACAAGCGCCGCATCCAAGCAAAACGCCTGGATGCAGAAGGTGGCGTTCGTGCCGGATTCGATTGCGCTGATGCCTCCGACCATTCTCATGCGCATTTTTGATAGCGTAAGCGAAGCCCTCTACCGGGACTCCAAGCTTGACATCGAATATCAAAACGTCAGCGGAGAATGCAAAAAGCGCACCGTCTCCCCGCTTGGGCTCGTGCAACAGGAACATCGTCTCTATCTGATCTGCAAGTTTGACGGCTACGACGACATCCGACACTTGGCCCTACACCGCATCAAAACCGCGGAAGTGCTCGACTTCGCCGCCGATCGTCCTCATGACTTCCGTCTGCAGGAATACATCGCGCAGCGTCACGTCAACTACAGCAACGGCGGCAAAGTGCACTTTATCGTCGAGTTCACGAACCCCGTCACCAAGACCATTCTCGAAGAAACGCCCTTTAACCGAACGCAGACGATCAAGAGTCTGCCCGACGGTGCCTGGCGTCTTGAAGCAATCATGGACGACACCGTTCTGCTTGACGGCTGGGTGGCAGCCTGGAAGACGACTGCAGGCATCCGTCGCGTCGAAAAGAAACCGATCAAGTGATCAACCCGATCAGCAAAAGCCGATTTTCCGAGCCGACGGCAAACCTTTGACCTTTATCTTCGGACCCGAGCTTTTGAGAAACGAACCTGTTGCGGGAAAGACGAAAGCGACCTCTGGCGACATTGCCGGTTTCGAGGAACTCTTCGTTGCGATAGACCGCCAGAGCCCAGTGCAAGTCGGCACGAAACGGCTTAAACCAGAAGCAACTGCCGAAATCGTCGGCATCGCCTAAGCTGCACGTATCAATGTCTTTCCAGACATCGGCGCGGCACAGAAGCCGCAGCATCCAAAGATCGAAAGTTTTTTGCGATGTGATGTCGAGTTTGTTAAGCGACGTTCTGCGTGCCATATCCGATTGGCCTCTTCTTTTTGTTCCACCGTTTTTTCGTTACCCAAAGCATCTTAAAAACGCGTGCGACAACGATCGTCGCAGTCGGACAAAAAAGGAAAAAAAGACGTCGAATCGGCTGAGAAGTTACTTCTCGCAGGAGGCTACCAGCTCGCAGTAGAAAGCGTAGCGCTCGGGCTGAATACGGCCTTCGGCAAGAGCCGCCTTCACCGAGCAGCCGGGCTCGGACGTGTGCGTGCAGTTGTAAAAACGGCAGCCGTCCACACAGGCGGCAATGTCAGGCATGGCGCGCAGGACGTCGAGCTTGGTGAGGTGCGCCAGACCGAACTCCTGGAACCCGGGGCTGTCAATGAGTGCGCTTTCCTTACCCTCAAAAACGGCGCTGTAGAGCGTCGTGTTGGTAGTGGTTTGCTTGCCAAGATCAAGCGCCTCGGAAAACTCCTGCGTGCGGGCCTGAGCCTCGGGGCAAAGCACGTTGAGAATGGTGCTCTTGCCCATGCCGGACTGCCCCATCAGAAGAACACGTTCCCCGGCGAAGGTTTCCGAAAGAACTTTGCGCGTCCCCTCGGGGTCGCTCAACGCAGAAACATTTAGCGTGCGCACGCCCAAGGCCTGAAGCGAAGCCAAAAACGCCTCGGCCTCCTGCGCCTTATCGGAAAGATCGGACTTGTTGCGGATCACCAGAACCGGAATGTCGGCAGCCTGTGCGGCCACAATCGCCTTCCAGACGAACTTGGGATTGAAGGTCGGACGGGAAGCAAACACGCAAGCCACCAGTGTCAGGTTGCTGGCCAACTCCTTGATGCGCCACTCGTCGCTTCGATACAGAAGGTTCGTGCGCGGCTCGATGCTTTCAATGGCCACGACTCCGCCCGAGGGCTGCGAGCAGATGACGATGTCTCCCACAACCACGTCGGACTTCTTGCCGCGGCGATGCGCTTCGTAGACATTGCCGTCTTCGGTCGTGACGTAATGATGTCGCCCGTGCGTGCGTGTGACGCATCCGGTAAGTCGCGGCCCCTCAAGAGACGGTTGCTGGATTGCCTTACTCTGACGTGCCATGACTTAAGCCTGCTGCATGGTGAAGTTGCGGTGACGCAAGGCACTTGCCTCAAGCAAAATTTCACTCTTGCGACGCAGGCGCGCATCGAGTTTTTCGTCGCGCAGCTTGCGTCGGCGCTCAATCGCCATGTTAAAGCGTGTGGCCTGAGTGCGGCGCTCGTCGTTGACGGCAGAAGCTTGATTGAAGCGGTCGCGCTGCTCAACCAGAAGAGCCGCGCGGATGCGGTGCGTCACATGCGGACGACGATGGTTGGCAAGCGAATAAAGGATGTTGGGCACAAGCGAATTGCGATAGTCACGGTGCAGCTTGGCGATGGCACGCACGAGCGGCTTGGAGCCCACCATTGCAACGGCGTAGGCGTCTTCGTCGTAGTCAAGCAGTCGCGTAAAGGCGTGAATCACAAAGACAGCCGGATAAAGCACCACCGGAACAACGGCGATACAGATCGCAAAGAGCAGCCCCGGATTGATGGCTCCGTTGGGAATCGCAAGCGACGGTTCGATGTTAAGCGACGCGTAAAACCAGGTCTTTTCCGAGAGAAACGCCAGCCCCCACCAGAAAAGCGAGGAAATGCCGATGAAAAACACGAGACGCGCGGCATTGTGACAACGGTTGATGCGGCCGATGGCACAGGCGGCCACAGCGCAGATCTCCTCTTCCTTGAGACGAGCCAGCACGTGATTGAAGATCACCAGACGCGACTTGCCGCGGCGCTTGACGAGCATCGCGTTGCCGTGGCGCCAGCTCTTGGGACGAGCCATGGTGTAAATCTCGGTGTTGTCGAGTTCAAGCTGCTTGAGTAGCTTGGTGAGACGATCCTTGAGCGGTCCCTCACGCATAGGCTTGGTCTGAGCCGAAAAACCGATGATCTTGGGCGCAAGAGAAATGCGCCAGATGTACCAGGCCGCCGTTGCAAGCAGCGCAAACGACCACCAGTGGTAGGACGCGCTTTCGCAGATGACCAGCACGGCAACCAGCACGGGCGCCAGAGAGCACCATCCCAGTAACAATTCCTTGAGCGCTTTGACAAGCCACTGCTTGGCAGGCGTCTTTTCAAAACCGTAGCGCTCGTTGATGCGGAATTCCTTCCACCAACAGAGCGGAAAGTCGACGAGTGCGAGTACGAAGCTAATGAAAAGCGCAAGCGTGATGTGTGCCGCAAGCCCCTGTCCGCACAAAGCCGTAATGCCGGCGAGCAAAATGGTAAAGCCGCCGCCGAATGTCAGAAGAAGCGCGATGCCCGCGCCGACCAGCGCCGCAACCAGATCGCTTTGAATGACTTCGCCCGTGTAGTCAATCGCCTTGCGGTGTTCGGCAAGGGAGACGCGCGGCCGAAAAGCAGCCGGCACGACATTGGCTCCCGCTTCGGCACTTTTGACCTCGGAAATGGTGAGCGCGGTGTGAACGCACACGTAAAAAGCGATCAAAAGGACAAACAGAATACAGAGAACAGACGCAATGTCGGTCATGAAAAAACGATTACGGGACGAAGCGGATACAATAACCCATTAATCTTAATGGCCTCGCGCAGGAAATGCGCTTTTTTTACACTTACAGAGCACAAATGTCGGAAACGATTGAAAAAGATCCGCGTTACAGCGAAAGCAACCTGATTTGGCTAGACATGGAAATGACGGGACTGCAGCCCGAAGTCAACCGCATCATTGAGATCGCCTCCGTCATCACGGACGCTCAACTCAACGTACTGTCCGAAGGTCCGGTCATCGCCATTCATCAGTCCGAAGCCGTCATGAAATCGATGGACAGCTGGAACACTGCCACGCACGGCAGAAGCGGCCTGACCAAGCGCGTTCTCGAAAGCACGATCTCCGAAGAGGAAGCCACGGACATTTGTCTTGAGCATTGGTCGCGTTTTGTACCCGCCGGCAAGTCTCCGATGTGCGGCAACACGATCGGTCAGGATCGACGCTTCATGGCACGCTGGATGCCGCGTCTGGAAGATTTCTTTCACTACCGCAGCATTGACGTGAGTTCGGTCAAAGAGCTCGTGCGCCGTTGGAATCCGGCCATCATGAGTCAGTACCAGAAGTCCTCCCGGCACGAAGCCCTGAGCGACATTTATGACTCGATTGCCGAAATGAAGTTTTACCGTGAAAAAGTCTTCAAAATTTGATTGCCGCATATAGGAAAAAACTTTCCAAAATTCGGCGTTTTTCTAGTAAAATGGCGCCCTCGTTTGCGGTTTTGTCCTCAAACGACCGGGCCCATAGCTCAGTCGGTTAGAGCAGGGGACTCATAATCCCTTGGTCGAAGGTTCAAGTCCTTCTGGGCCTACCAATTCGCCGATAAGGCATGCAAGAACCTCACCTGGTTTCGCGACCGGTGAGGTTTTTTGCTTTTGTCACAGAATCAGCGAGCAAGCGGCTTGATTTCGGCTCGGTTAAAGAGTAGCTTCACCGAGGTCTGCGGCGCATAGAGACGGCTGCTCGAACGGTTCATCACGTCAACCGTGAGTTCGGCTCCAAGCGCCTCAATACGGTAACGGATGACGTTGCCGAGAAGCTGATGCGAGACAACCGTGCCCTGTACCGGGCTTGAGCAAGTGCTCGGATAAATGCCCCCTTCTTCCTGCACGTAGACCGATTCGGGACGCACGGCGTAGAGCTCTTCGCTGCCAACATCAAAAATCGCCGCAGCCTGCTCCTTGGTAAGAAGGTTGTATGAACCAATGAAGCGCGCCGCAAATTCGGTCGCGGGCGACAGATACACCTCCTCGGGCGTGCCCATCTGCACAAACTGCCCCTTGTTCATCAGAAAGATGCGATCGCTCATCGTCATCGCCTCTTCTTGGTCGTGCGTCACGAAAATCGTCGTAAGCTGCATCTCACGCTGAATCGAACGGATCTCGTCACGTAAATTGCGGCGGATGCGGGCGTCCAATGCCGACAGAGGTTCGTCGAGAAGCAGAATGCGGGGCTTGACGACGAGGGCACGAGCCAACGCCACACGCTGACGCTGACCGCCCGAAAGCTGATTGGGGTACTTCTTTTCATTGTTGGTGAGTTCCACCGTGCGGATGGCCTGCGCCACGCGGTGCAGAATTTCGTTTTTCTCAAGCCCCTGCATCTTCAAACCGAAGGCGATGTTTTCGGCGGCCGTCATGTTGGGAAAAAGAGCGTAGCTCTGAAACACCATCCCGATGCCGCGCTTTTGCGGCTTGGTATGCGTGATGTCTTCGCCGTTGACGAAGATGCTGCCCGCATCTGGCGCCTCAAGACCGGCAAGGCACCGCAACAGCGTCGATTTGCCGCAGCCCGAGGGACCGAGCAGCGTGATGAACTCCCCCTCTTCGATCGCAAAGGAAAGATCCTCGAAAACCTTGGATGCACCGAAATGCTTGCTAAGGCCTTTCACAACAACATAGTGATTCGTTTGATCCATGACTTACTTTCTTTTGTATCGAGGTGTTCGGTTATTGCGCTTTCTGACTACGTTCGCGCTTGGGTCGGGAGAGGTACATGGCCGCCCACGTGAGAATCAGCGTAAGGAAGAAGTACGTCGCCACGATGGCGGCATTGAGGTGGCCGCTCGTCATGCGCTTGGTATAGAGGTATATCTGAAGCGTCTCGTAGCGCGTCCCCACGAGGATGTTGGCAAAGACGAATTCGCCCATCAAAAACGAGAAGCTCAGAAAGAGCGAGGCCAGAAGCGCACGGTTGAGGTTCGGCAGGATGCAGCGCATGAAAGCCGAGAAAGTGTTTGCACCCAAAAGATGCGCCGCATCAATCAAGTCCTTGAGGTTGATGCCTTCAAGGCCATTGGCTAGCGCTCTGTACATGAAGGGAACCGTGATGGTGAAATAGGTTCCCACCAGAATCCAAGGCGTTCCCACGATCACGAAGGGCTCGCCCGCGTAAATCTGCAGCAACCCTACGGAACTCACCACCGGCGGCACCGCAAAGGGCAGGATGATGAGAATCTCCATCAAGTCCTTGAGCTTGGGGAAATAATAAAAAACGGCAAACACAGCGGGCAGCACAAGCAACGTCGAAAACGCGAGCGTTGCGAGGCAAATAAAGAAGCTTCGGCCCATGGCTGCAAGGAAACGCGGGTCGGAGAGCAACTGTTCGAACCAGCGCGTGGTAAGCCCGTCGGGCAGAATCGTTGCGCCCCAGCTCGAAGAAAAGGCGTAGATCACAGTCGCAGCGATCGGCAGCAGCAAAATCAATGCCGTAACCCCGATCACGGTCTTGTGGTAGAGCTGCCAGCCGCGGCTTTTATCCTGCAAATCAATACGCGGCATGGTAGGACCTCCGGATCAGGAATCGGTAGAGTGCCGTAACGAAACCCAAAATCAGAATCAAAAGCACCGAGAGCGCCGCCGCCAGATTGGGCTGGAAGAAAATGTCGCCCACGACGAGCTGCCCGATGCGGATCGTGATGAGATTGTAGTTGCCGACGGTAAGCGCATAAGCGCTTGCGTAAGCGCCCATGGCATTGGCAAAAAGAATCGTGAACGTACCGGCAAGCGCAGGCAACATCACGGGGATGGCCACGCGGCACCAGTATTGAAGACGTCCTGCGCCCATGGTGAAGGCCGCCTCCTCCCATTCGGGCTTTAAAGCACCAAAGGCCGGAAACAGGAGCAATGTTCCGAGCGGAATCTGGAAGTATGTGTAGATGAGAAATAGCCCCTCGATGCCGTAGACGTTGAAATTGTCGATGATGCCCCACTTTTTGAGAAGCAGCGTGATCGCACCGTTGAAGCCCAAAATGATGATGAAGGCAAAGGCAAGCGGAACACCCGAGAAGTTGCTCGTCATGTTCGTAAAGCTCACCATCGCGTCGCGCAGGCCGCCGGGCACCTTCTGCAGACTTGCCGCCGCAAAGGATGCTATCAGCAGCCCCACAAGCGCACTCCCGAAGCTGAGCCACAGCGAATTGGTAAAGGCCTGGGCGTAGAAGGCGTCACCAATGAGTTCCGTGTAGTTGGTCAGCCCCCACTCAACGTCCTCTTCCACCCAAAACGAATTAACAAGCACCCAGATCATGGGCACGATCTGAAAGGCAAAGAAGACGACGGCAAACGGCACGAGCAACAGTGAGTGTCCGATGTTCGACCATCGATCTGACAAAGTTTTCATACAACAAATAAAAATTTCTACCGGACGGCAAAAACTCGCTCGGCACAATGCACATCGGACGTAATCGCCGGTTCGTCTCAGATTTTACAGTAGAGGCCGTAAAGCCCCTGACTTAATGACATGAACCACCCTTAATATCAGGGGAGGACGTCAATAGATGGCATCGGTGCGTCACACACAAACCAAAAAGCGGTCCCGGCAGCAAACCGGAAACCGCTCTTGCCAAAGCTTGCGGATCAGCCGTAAACGATCACTTCATGTGGATCGACACCTTGCTCTGCCAGTTACGTGACAGACGCGCCGTGGTCTTCGTCCAGGCAGCGAAATCCTTCACCGGTCGAGCCTTGGCGTACTGTTCGCTCGGAAGCATCTTTGCTGCAACGTCTTCAGGCAACTTGATGTGATCGATGCGAATCGGACGAGCATAGCCGCCGGCCAGATTGATCTGACCTTCATCAGACAAGATGAACTCGCGCGTGAACTTGGCAGCGTTCGGATGCTTGCTGTATTTGTTGAGAATCGTCGTGTAGCCGCTCATGACGCTGCCTTCGGACGGAATCACAACCTCAAAGCGGTTGCGATCGATCTGATCGCGATAGTTGAGCGCATTAAAGTCCCACAGCATGCCGACTTCCACTTCGCCCTTTTCAAGATTCGCCACCACCGGATCGACCATCGACAGGCGTCCCTGCTTTGCGATCTTGGCAAAGAAGTCATAGGCCGGATTGAGATTCTTTTCATCTCCACCGAAAGCAATGGCCGCCGCGAGCACGGAGTAGTTGGCCTGAGCGGCAGAACCCACGGCGCCCACGGACACGCGGTAGGTACCCTTGAGCAAGTCGCTCCACGTGCGCGGAATGTCCTTGACGAGTTCCTTATTGATGATGAATGCCACCGTGCCGGTGTAGGCAAGGCACCAGTGACCATCCGGATCCTTGGCCCAGCCCGGAATCTGATCCCAAGTCGATGGTTTATAGGGCATTGTGATGCCGCGCTTCTTGGCGATTTCACCGAATTCAAAACCAACGTCGCCGATATCGGACGTCGCATTTTCGCCCTCAGCCATAAACTTCGAAATCTGTTCGGCCGAAGCCATGTCCGTATCCTGCGTCTTAATCTTGTACTTCGTCTGAAGATCGTTCCACGTCTTCACCCAATTGGCCCAGGTATTCGGCATGCCTACCGAATAAACGGCACCTTCCTTCTGCGCAGCCTGCAGAAGGGCTTCAACTTCGGGAGTCGCGGCCTGGGAAACCGTTGCTCCGAGAGCACAGGCGGCAACAAGGGTTGCGGCAAACGTTTTCTTCATTGAAAGTCTCCTCGTGTGTTGGATTTTTTCACTCGTTGTTCATTTCTCGGGCAAATCGGCGCAAGCGTCCGATTAAATATCCCGCCGTATGAGCGGTCGCCTGAATGGCTTCAATGGCGGCATCGATATTGACGATCGGAAGACGCCCCGCGATGTATTGTCGAATTTCATCGCGCAACACGTCTTCAGCCGGGCGGTTCTGCATCTGCGCCATTGTCTCGAGCGCAATGCGCGCCTGAGGCGGCAGCGCCCTCATGGCAATTTCAAGTTCTTCGGCAGAAAGATTTTTCGGATCCACTGTTTTCTCGATCTTCTTTTTCTGAACGATTTCGATGCCTGCTATGGACACCGAACGATCGAAAGGCAGTATAGCAATTGCCGCTCGTCGCCTCTAACCGAAAAAATATCGTGCAATCGGTGCTTTTTGGATATGTCGCAGCTTTCGCCATCCGTTACACTCACTGATCGACCGATTGAACATGTTTCAGTAATGCATTGATGGATTGAAGGCACATTATGTTTCGCCAAAACGGTACGCACTTACGGGTTGAATTTCATCTTGACAGGAGCAGCCCCATTTCGCTGGATCGGCAGATCGCGCAGACCGTGCGGGAAGCCGTTCAAAAAGGCTTGCTGCAGCCCGGCGACCGCATTGTGCCCATTCGATTGCTTGCCAAACATCTGGGCGTTGCCCGCGCTACGGTTGACTCCGCCTTCGCCATTCTGATCGCCGAAGGGTATCTGGAAACATCGCGCGGCCGAGGCAGTTTCATTTCCACGAAGCTTCCCCTGCAGAACAATTTCGATGCCGTGTCCTGCAACATACCGAGCACTACGCCCGTCAAACCAAAATCAATCGGTCGGCACGCCGCTTTCTGCGCACAGGCACTCGACGATCTGGCGGTGCAGGCTTCTGTGCCGCTTGCAATCGCAAGCACCTCGCGGGAAGCAAGCCCCGGACGCGAATTCACCGACATTCTGATCAAGAACGTTCAGCAAAACACACTCAAGCTCACCTATTCCGACCCGCAGGGTTGCAAAGAACTGCGCGAAGCGATCTGCGGCGTGTTCCAACGGCTGCGAGGCGTCAAGGCCCGCCCCGAACAGGTGATCATCACCTCGGGTAGTCAGCTCGGTCTTCTGATGAGCCTCAAGATTCTCTTTTCGCCCGGAGACAAAGTATGGATCGAAGATCCTCAGTACCCGCTGCTTCGCGCCGCCACCAGAACTCAGGACATCGTGCCTGTGTTTGTTCCGGTCGACAAAGAGGGCTTTAACCTGCAAAAGGCCCTTGAGATCGATCCGACGGCAAAAGGCGTCTTTTTAACACCCTCGCATCAGTGTCCGCTCGGCATGATGACGAGCATCCAACGTCGTCGTGACATCCTTCAGTGGGCCTCCGAAACCGGAGGCTGGATTGTGGAAGATGACTACGACAGCGAGTTGCGCTACGGAGGTAATCTCGCTTACCCAAGTCTTCAGGGAATGGATTCCGGCAACAACGTAATCTACATCGGCACATTCTCGAAGTCTCTGTTTCCGGGACTTCGACTGGGTTATATGGTGGTACCCGACGAGCTCGTCAAAGCCTTTTCCGGCATGCGCTTTCTCATCGACCGTCAGAGCAATGAAATTCTGCAGCTCTCGGTGGCCGAATTCATAAAGACGGGGCTCTATGAAACGCATCTTTTGAAGATGCGCCGCATCTTTGAAGCACGCCGAGACTATCTCATAGAAGCCGTGTCCGACAATTTCGGTGACTGGGGCAAATTCATCGCCACCGGTCAGGGCATGCACATGACCTTTGTTTTCAACAACCCTGACATTGACGACGAAGCCGTCGCCGATCTGTGCCGTCGTCAGGGCGTGGAATTGCGCTCCATCTCGTCGTTCTCGATGGGGAGGCCCCTTTACAAAGGCCTCATTATGGGCTTCGGTCACTTCCCGCCCGCGCAACTTTTGGCAGCCGTTTCCCGCATCGGGTTCGTTCTACGCGACAAGTTTGCCTCCTTCGGACCGGCGTAAGGTACTCCATCCACAGCAGACATAACAAAGCCTTCCGTTTCTGCTCCACAAAGAGAAGACTCGGAAGGCTTTTTGTTGTCCTACTCCGAAGTCGAAGTAGGACTACGGATCAAACGGCCGATTACTTGCCGCAGATCGTTGCAAGCTTGCGCCAGGTATCAACAACGGTGTCGGGATTGAGCGAGATCGACTCAATACCTTGTTCCATCAACCAGGCGGCAAGGTCAGCGTGATCGGACGGCCCCTGACCACAGATGCCAACGTACTTGCCGCGTTCACGGCAGGTGCGGATGGCAATCTTCAGGAGTTCCTTCACGGCCGGATCGCGTTCATCGAAGCTGCTGGCAACAAGACCGGAGTCGCGGTCCAGACCCAGCGTGAGCTGCGTCAAATCGTTGGAACCAATCGAGAAGCCGTCGACGTAGTCGAGGAACTGGTTGGCGAGGATGGCGTTGGACGGAATTTCGCACATCATGTTCAGGCGCAGACCGTTTTCACCGCGCTTGAGACCGTACTTGGCGAGAATTTCCGTGACAGCCTTGATTTCGCCGATCGTGCGAACAAACGGAACCATCAGTTCGACGTTGGTGAGACCCATTTCGTCGCGCACGCGCTTCATGGCGAGGCATTCCATCTCGAAGCAATCCGCAAAGCTGTGAGCAATGTAGCGGGAAGCGCCGCGGAAGCCGAGCATCGGGTTTTCTTCATCGGGTTCGTAGCAGGCGCCGCCGACGAGCTTCTTGTATTCGTTGCTCTTGAAGTCGGACATACGGACGATAACCTTGCGCGGCCAGAAGGCGCAGGCAATGGTAGCCACGCCTTCGGCGAGCTTGCTGATGAAGAATTCGCGCGGGCTTTCGTAGCCCTGCGACAGACGTTCCACCGTGTCGCGCAGTTCGCTCGGGATGTTCGGGTAGTCCAGAACAAGCTTCGGATGCAGACCGATGTTGTTGTTGATGATGAATTCAAGGCGAGCCAGACCAACACCCTTGTTCGGGAGCTGGCAGAACTCGAAGGCGAGCTGCGGGTTGCCGATGTTCATCATCACCTTGACGGGGATTTCGGGCAGAGCGCCGCGCTTGACATCTTCAACCGTGAAGTCGAGCAGACCGTCGTAGATGTTGCCGGTATCGCCTTCGGCGCAGGAAACGGTGACCTGCTGGTCTTCCTGGAGCACTTCGGTGGCGTCGCCGCAGCCGACTACAGCCGGAATACCGAGCTCACGGGCAATAATGGCCGCGTGGCAGGTACGGCCGCCGCGGTTGGTGACAATGGCCGATGCACGCTTCATCACGGGCTCCCAGTTGGGGTCCGTCATGTCGGTGACGAGCACGTCGCCCTTCTGCACGCGATCCATTTCGGCGGCACTGTGAACGATGCGCACGGGACCCGCACCGATCTTCTGACCGATGGCGCGGCCCTGAACCAGAACCTTGCCCTTGCCGTTCAATGTGTAGCGCTGCTGCACGTCGGCAGAGGCCTGACGGCTCTTGACCGTTTCCGGACGAGCCTGAAGGATGTAGATCTTACCGTCGAGACCGTCCTTGCCCCATTCGATGTCCATCGGACGACCGTAGTGCTTTTCAATGATGCAGGCGAACTTGGCGAGTTCCATCACGTCTTCGTCAGTGATGGCGAAGCGACGGCGGTCTTCATCGGGAACATCGAGCGTACGCACCGTACGGCCGGACTTGCCTTCCGTATCGAATTCCATCTTGATGAGCTTGCTGCCGAGCGTCTTGCGGACGATCGCCTTCTTGCCCTGTTCGAGCATGGGCTTATGCACATAGAACTCATCGGGGTTGACTGCACCCTGAACCACGGTCTCACCGAGACCGTAGCTGGCCGTCACGAACACAACCTGATCAAAGCCGCTTTCGGTGTCGAGCGTGAACATCACGCCGGCAGCACCCTTGTCGGAACGGCACATACGCTGCACGCCTGCGGACAGGGCCACTTCAACGTGCGTGAAGCCCTTGTGAACGCGATAGCTGATGGCGCGGTCGTTGTAGAGCGAAGCGAACACTTCGCGCATATGACGCAGAACGGCTTCAATGCCAACCACGTTCAGAACGGTTTCCTGCTGACCGGCGAAGGATGCGTCGGGCAAGTCTTCGGCGGTGGCGGAGGAACGCACGGCCACGGAGATTTCTTCCTGACCGTCCTTGAGCCATTCGTAAAATTCGCGGATTTCCTTTTCGAGTTCGGCGGGGAACGGAGCGGCTTCAACCCAGCTGCGGATTTCAGCGCCGGCCTTGGCAAGCTCGTTCACGTCGTCAACGTCCAGACCTTCCAGACGCGCGGCGATGCGGTCTTCAAGGCCTCCTTCCTTCAGAAACAGGCGAAACGCTTCGGCCGTCGTGGCAAAGCCGTCCGGCACACGAATACCAGCATCGGTCAGCTGACTGAGCAGTTCGCCCAGAGAAGCATTTTTGCCGCCCACACGATCAACGTCGGTCATGCGTAGCTGGCTGAAGGGAAATACATAACGGCCTTGAACCATTTGATCCTCTTTATCTCCCGGAATAACTGTGTCCGGGCAGGTTGTTGGTAAAAAACATGCGTATTTTAACGACTCAGCCTCGCCCATACCAATAGGCGCGACGCAGTCGCCTAGGCGAAATATAGTAGCAATTTGCAACGGAGACCATTTCGCCTTTTTCGAGCCTTTCTGAGCAGAGGCCAACAAGAGGTCGGACTTTACCATTTGTTAGCCGAAACGGGCTTGGTGTGACGTCGGTTTTTGTTAGACTTTGAAGCTCTTCTTGTGCGTGCTCCGTGAGCGCGCGTCGTTTATTTTTTCGCGAAAACACACCTATGTCGGAAGATCAAAAGACCGATACGCCCGCTAACCCCAACTGGCGCCCCGTTTTCATTGTGAGCGACGGCACGGCCATCACGGCTGAAACGCTTGCGCACTCCGTGCTCACTCAGTTTCCGAACCTCAACTACGACCGCGAACGCATTCCGTTTATCGACACGGTCGAAAAGGCCACGCAAACGGCCGAACGAATCAATGCAACGCTGCACCGCACGGGCGTGCGTCCTCTGGTGTTCTCCACCTTCGTTGATCCGGTGATTTCCCGCGCTTTCATCAACAGCAACGAAGGTTTTCAGATCGAACTCTTCCGCTCGTTCGTCGGTCCGCTCGAGCAGGAACTGCACATGAAAAGCGAGCACACGATCGGCGCCACGCACAAGATTCGCGACGAAGAACGCTACAACAAGCGCATTGCCGCCATCGACTATACGCTCTCGCACGACGACGGTCAGACGAACCGCGGCTTGGATCAGGCCGAAGTCATTCTCGTTGGTGTTTCCCGCTCCGGCAAGACGCCGACTTCGCTTTTCCTGGCCATGCAGTTCGGCATCAAGGTCGCCAACTATCCTCTTATTCCGGAGGATTTCGAGCGCGGGTGCCTGCCCGACATCCTGCTACCTTTGCGCCACAAACTCTTCGGTCTTTCCATCAAGCCCGAGCGTCTGTCTGAAATCCGCAACGAACGCCGTCCGGGTTCGCGATACGCCAGCATTGAAAATTGCCGAGACGAAATCCGCAACGCTGAAGCACTGATGACCCGCAACGGCATCGAGTGGCTCAACTCCACCACCAAGTCCATCGAGGAAATTGCCGCAACGATCGTTGCCAAGTTCCATCTGCAGGGCGTCTCGACCCGCGTCTAATGCAGCGAATCGTCGATTCGGACTTCAAAGCCGGCTTTGTCTGCAAAGCCGGCTATTTTGTGTCCGTCGACTCAAAATAGCAATTTGACTATTGGGACTATCACTTTTATTGCTTTTTAGCTTTTATTTGATGCGGATCAAATTGCAAAAGCACCAAAAGGTTTTAGGAGTCCCCTTTGCCTCTACATCATCTTTTCCCTTTTAAATCAAAACACTAAGTCGAAATTATCCTTTTCGATTTTGTCAGCTCATACGAATTGCCGATCTTCAAGCAACGTCCGCAGACCCACAAGATGCGGGCTTTGGCATTAGCATTGCAGTCAAAGTGCCCGATCGCAACGTTAAGCGGCTGCCTCGACCCGTTCAACGTCCGGTCGGCTGGTGCGTTTTTTTGCGCGCCCAAAAGAAAGACCAATTTGCAATCAAGGAGAGAATTCCATGAAAAAACCTGTTCGTGTTGCCGTAACCGGTCCTGCCGGCAATATTGGCTATGCCCTGCTGTTTCGCATTGCAGCCGGCGACATGCTCGGCCCCGATCAGCCCGTTATTCTCCAACTGCTCGAACGCAACACGCCGGAAAGTGCCGCTCGCCTCAAGGGCGTGATGATGGAATTGGCCGACTGCGCCTTCCCGCTTCTTGCCGACATGACGTCCACAGCCGACCCGATGGTCGCCTTCAAGGATGCCGACGCTGCGATCCTAGTTGGTGCTCGTCCGCGCACCAAGGGCATGGAACGCTCCGAACTGCTCTCTGCCAACGGCGCCATCTTCACCGAACAGGGCAAGGCGCTCGACGCTGTCGCCAGCCGCGACGTCAAGGTTCTTGTGGTGGGCAACCCCTGCAACACCAACGCATACATCGCCATGAAATCGGCTCCGTCACTCTCGCCCAAGTGCTTCTCCGCAATGCTGCGTTTGGATCACAACCGCGCCCTCTCGCAACTTTCCGGCATCACCGGCAAACCCGTGACGACCATGCACAAGATGGCCGTCTGGGGCAACCATGCGCCCTCGATGTATCCGGACATTCGCTACTGCACGATTGACGGCAAGCCCGCCGCCGAATGCGTTGATCAGACCTGGTACCGAGACACCTTTATCCCGACCGTCGGCAAACGCGGCGCGGCCATCATTGAAGCCCGCGGCGCAAGCTCGGCCGCATCTGCCGCATCGGCCGCCATCGACCACATGCACGATTGGTTCCTCGGCAGCAACGGCGACTGGGTCACGATGGGCGTTCCCTCCGACGGCAGCTACGGCATCCCCGAAGGCCTCGTCTGCGGCATGCCCTGCATCTGCGACGGCAAGGGCAACTACGAAATCGTCCAGGGTCTGAACTTCGACGCCTTCAGTCAGGAAAAACTCGACAAGACAGTCGGCGAACTCGTCGCTGAAGCGCAGGCCGTTCAAAGCCTGCTCTAAATCGTCTGAGCAACGACAAGGCGCATGCTTCAGGCGCCTGTCGCGCTCGATCGAACGCCGCTTGGGATAGACATCCGAGCGGTGTTTTTTTACAGTACTGACCGTAAAACCTCTGACTTCATAAAGGCTAGGACGTCAAGCTTTAGGTCATGCAAAAAAAGACAGACAACACCACCTCAGTTTATGCGGCGTCGCCGCGGCTTTCCGCCGTGCTCGCGCGACTCGACGATCTTTCCGCGATTCCGGCCGCCGATCTGGCGAACCATCCTCGGGAAGTACCGTTGGCCGTGCTCGACTCCAACGTGGTTTTTGACGTGTGGTATTGGAACGACAAGGACGCGCAGGCGCTCAAGACCGCCATTCTTGAAAAGCGCCTGCAACTCGTCTCAACCCCGAGCTGCCTGAAGGAATTTGCCGTGGTGCTGAATAGACCTCAATTCAAGCTTTCCGAGTCCGAACAAGACCGGCTACTTGAAAACGTGCTCTCGCACGTCTCGGTAGCCCGCTCTTCCGTCGAAGGTATGGTGCGATGCCGAGACACCGACGACGAGAAGTTTCTCAATCTCGCCTTTGAAACCCGGGCTGACTTTCTCTTTACAAAGGATAAAACCGTCCTGCGCGCCGGCCGCAGGCTTGTCTCACTGGGCACAAAAACAATGAAGCCCGCTGAATTCAACGGACTTCACCTTGCATCAGAACTGTCTTAGGACTGCGGCAGCGTGTCCTTGCAGTCACCGCCGCGGCGCACGGCTTCGATAAATTTTTGAATCTTGTCGTGATCCTTGATGCCGCGGGCCGTTTCAACGCCGCTTGCGGCATCCACCGCCCACGGACGCATAGTGCGGATCGCCTGACTGACATTCTGTTCTTTGAGACCGCCGGCCACAATCAGAGGCTTGCGAATCTGATCACGGATCTTACCCACTCCTTCCCAATCGAACGACTGTCCGCAGCCGCCGTACTCCGGCGTTGCGGCGTCGGCCAACAGGGCCACGGCCATCGGGTATTCATCCTGAGCCTTGAGAAGATCCTCTGGGCTTTTGACCGCCACAGCCTTGACGTAGGGCACATGGAACTGGTCGCAGAACGCGCGCGATTCGTTGCCGTGGAACTGCAGCACACAGTCCGGGAACATCGCGAGGTGTTCACGCACCTCTTCGCTCGTCGGATTCACAAAAACAAGCACCTTGGTGACGGAAGACGGCACCAGACTCAGCAGGCACATGAGTCGGGACGGCGTGACGTACCGGGAACTGCCCGGATAGCACACAAAGCCCACCGCATCGGCACCCGATTGAACGGCGGTCAATACATCGTCTTCCAGCGTGAGCCCGCACAATTTAATGCGGACACGGTTCGTATCATCTGCGGCAGTATTTGAAAACAGCATTTTGTCTTTCTTTTTTATTGCTGATAAAAGTAGCTCGCCCAAGAGGCATTCGAGCATGGGCGAATGGTACCGATTCGGCGGCTGCCTTGCATAGGCAGGACATCTTAGTTGGGAGGAAATTCAAAATTCGACAGAACTCGGAAAGGTCATTGCGCCACTACAGCCGCCACAGCCAGCCCCAGGAAAATGAGTGCCGAAGCTTTGTTCAAAACAAACTGAACCCGAGGTGATCGAATCGTATCGGAAAGCACCCCGGCAAAAAGCGCGCAGCCTGCCATCACCACAAAGGCGCACAGCGTAAAGACAGCGCCAAGAAGTCCCATTTCGGAGGCCATCTGCCAGCCCGTCGCTCCTTTGCTCGCAAACTGCGGGAAAAAGGCCAGAAAGAAGATCTGCACCTTGGGGTTGGTGACGTTCATGATGACGCCGCGACGCAGCAATACAGCGAGACTGATGCGTTCTGCCTGCGTTTGACCGACGGACACGGGAGCGTGCCAGACGCCCCAGGCAAGATACACAAGGTACGCAGCGCCCGCAAGACGAATGGTCCAGAAAAGCCATGGGCTGGCTGCGACCACCGCCGCAAGGCCCGCAGCGGCCGCCGCCGTCTGAATGAGGCAGCCGATCATGAGTCCGACGACCACCGCCAGCCCAGCGCGTGCGCCCGACTGTGCCGACTGAGCCAGCACATAGAGAATGTCAGGACCGGGAGCGGCAGCAAGCACCAGGCTTGCAGCGGCAAACGAAAGCAGTACGGCAGCGTCCATCTTTGTCAAGCTTGAGCGTTAAAAAAGGCCCGGTGGATTTGCGTTCTCCAGCAGGCCTTTTTGTCAAACGTGAGTCTGATTAACCCACCCAAACGCGCGCGTTTTCAAACATGCGCATCCAAGGCGAGAAGGCGCCCATTTCACGCGGATGCCAGGACAGTTGCACCGTGCGGTGGCTGCGTTCCGGATGCGGCATCATGATCGTGAAGCGACCGTCGGGTGTGGTCACGGAGGTCACGCCGCCGATTGAGCCGTTGGGATTGAGCGGATAGCGTTCGGTGGGCTCACCGTTGCCGTCGACATAGCGCGCCGCAATCAAAGCGGTCTGTGCGTCTTCGGGACGATCCCACTGTACGCGACCTTCGCCATGGGAGTTCACGATCGGCATGCTGCTGCCGGCCATGCCGCGGAACAGAATCGAGGGGCTCTCCTCGATACGCAGCTGCACGCAGCGAGCTTCGAATTGTTCGGAACGGTTGCGTACGAACTGCGGCCAGGCTTGCGCCCCCGGAATCAGGCTCTTTAAGCGGCTCATCATCTGGCAGCCGTTGCAGATGCCCAAAGCAAAGGTATCCGTACGGTTGAAGAACGCCGAGAACATGTCCGAAAGCATGGCGTTGTGAAGGATGGTCTTGGACCAGCCGCCGCCGGCACCCAGCACGTCGCCGTAGGAGAAGCCGCCGCAGACGGCCAGGCCCACGAAGTCTTCAAGCGTGATGCGGCCGGTAAGCAGATCGGTCATGTGCACGTCATAGGCTTCAAAGCCCGCGCGAGTGAATGCCGCAGCCATTTCGGTCTGGGAGTTGACACCCTGTTCGCGCAACACGGCAAGCTTCGGACGTACACCTGTGGCAATGTAGGGAGCGGCAATGCGCTCTTCGTTGTCAAAGGTGGTCTTTACGAACAGTCCCTTGACGTCCTTGTCACACATCCAGTCGGTTTCGCTGTCGGCGCACACCGGGTTATCGCGGTTGCGGGCGATGGCGTTGGAAACTTCGCACCAGGCGCGCGTGAGGTCCGTGCGGGCTTCGCGCAAGATTTCCTTGCCGTGTTCAAGAACAACGAGCGCGTCCTCGTCGTTGAGCTCGCCCACAGTCTTAAACACTGCTTCCAGCCCTTCGGCCTTGACTTCGGCCATCACTTCGTCGAGACGATCTGCAGGTACCTGGATGAGCGCACCGAGTTCTTCGGCAAAGAGCCCTTCAAGAGCATTGCCGCCCAGCATTTCGGCATTGAGAGTCACACCGCAGTGCGAGGCAAACATCATTTCCGCAGCCGTTGCGGCAAAGCCGCCGTCACTGCGGTCGTGATAGGAAAGGACGCAGCCGGCAAGCGTGAGCTTACGAATCAGACGCACGAATTTGGCGAGCGTTTCGGGGCAGTCCACATCGGGAGCCGTGTCGCCGAAGCTCTGCACGCACTGCGCGAGAATAGAGGCGCCCATGCGGTTCTTTCCGAAACCGAGGTCGGCGGCAAGGAGCACACTCTTTACATCCTTACGGAGTTCCGGTGTGAGCGTCAGGCGCACGTTGCCAACAGGCGCTGCTGCCGAGACGATGAGCGATACCGGACTCGTCACACACTTGGCTTCTTCGCCGTCCTTCCAGGCGGTGCGCATTGAGCAGGAATCCTTGCCCACGGGAATCGAAATACCCAGCTTCTGGCAAATGACGCTCGCGGCTTCAACGGCGCTAAAGAGCTTGGCGTCTTCACCCGCAGCGCCGCAGGCGGCCATCCAGTTGGCCGAAAGCTTCACAAGCGAGAGATCAATGTCGGCGGCGGCAATGTTGGTGAGAGCCTCGCCCACAGCCATCCGGCTGGCGGCAGCAGCATCAATCACGGCCACCGGCGTACGTTCGCCCATTGCCATGGCTTCGCCCGCCTCCGACGTAAAGGAAACGCAGGTCACCGCGCAGTCGGCAACCGGCACCTGCCAGGGACCGACCATCTGATCGCGGCTTACGAGACCGCCCACGGAGCGATCGCCGATCGAAATCAGGAAGGATTTGTTGGCCACCGTCGGGTGCTTGAGCACGCGGTAAAGAGCTTCCTTGAGCGTCACGTCGGTCTTGAAACCGGACAGATCGGCCTTGACGCTCGTCACGTTACGGTGCATGCGCGGCGGCTTGCCGAGGAGCACTTCCATGGGCATCTGCACGGCGCGGTCTTCACCCTTGCGGCCTTCCACAATCAGTTCGCCGTCTTCGGAGATGGCGCCCAGCACAGCGTACGGGCAACGTTCGCGGCGGCAGAAGTCATCAAACTTTTCAAGCGACTCCGGAGCAATTGCGAGCGCATAGCGTTCCTGGCTTTCGTTACACCAGACTTCGAGCGGGCTCATGCCCTTTTCTTCAACCGGCACCTTGTCGAGAGACAGACGTGCGCCGTGCCCCGAGAGGTCGGCAAGTTCCGGCATAGCGTTCGAAAGACCGCCCGCACCGATGTCGTGAATGGCCAGAATCGGATTGTCCTTGCCGCACGACCAACAGCGGTCGATCACTTCCTGAGCGCGGCGCTCCATTTCGGGGTTGCCGCGCTGCACGCTGTCAAAGTCAAGCGCTTCAGCATTCGAACCCGAAGTCATGGAACTTGCGGCGCCGCCACCCAGACCGATGCGCATACCCGGGCCGCCGAGCACGATCAGGAGCGTGCCGGCAGGCAACTCGAGCTTCTTGGTTTGATCGTCGCGGATGTTGCCGATGCCGCCCGCAAGCATGATGGGCTTGTGGTAGCCGTAGCGGGTGTCGCCCACGCGCGCTTCGAAAGCGCGGAAGTAACCGAGAATGTTGGCGCGACCGAATTCATTGTTAAAGCTCGCGGCACCGATGGGGCCCTCGGTCATGATTGACAGAGGCGTAGCGATGCGCGAGGGAGCACCGTAAATCTTGTCTTTGCCGCAGTCGCAGTCGGCGGCGGTGTTCTTGTCGTTTTCCCATTCCTGAGCCTTGCCCGGCAGATGCAGAGCCGAGACAGTAAAGCCACACAGGCCCGCCTTCGGACGAGCGCCGCGACCCGTTGCACCTTCATCGCGAATTTCGCCGCCCGAACCCGTGGAAGCTCCCGGGAACGGAGAAATAGCGGTCGGATGGTTGTGGGTTTCGACCTTAAAGACGGTATGGGTCGGTTCCTTGATTTCTTCGTAATGAGATCCAAAGCGGTCTTCGGCCGACGGACGCGGATAAAGACGGTCGACCTCAGGGCCTTCGAAGACGGCAGCGTTGTCGGCATAGGCAATGATGGTGCCGCGGGGTGCCGCCTTGTGCGTTTCACGGATCATGCCAAACAGGGTCTTTTCCTGTTCGACGCCGTCAATCGTGAACTTGGCATTGAAGATCTTGTGGCGGCAGTGCTCGGAGTTGGCCTGCGCGAACATCATCAGTTCAACGTCCGTGGGATTGCGCTGTTGCTTGGTAAAAGCGTCAACGAGATAGTCAATTTCGTCGGCAGCCAGCGCAAGGCCCATTTCGACGTTGGCCGCTTCCAGCGCTTCCTTGCCGCCCGCAAGAATGTCAACGGTGCGCATTTCGCGGCCCTGAACGTCGGAAAAGAGCACGGCAGGATCGGCGTCGGCCGCAAGCACCGTCTCGGTCATGCGATCGTGCAGCAGAGCCGCAACGGCAGCCTGATCAACGTCGCCCTCGACCGAAAGCGTATAGAGCACGCCGCGCTCGACGCGGGCCACCGCATCGATGCCCGTGTTGTGCACGATGTCGGTTGCCTTTGAAGCCCAGGGGCTGATGGTGCCCAAACGCGGCACAACCAGGAACTGAAGATTGCCGGCCTTTTCATCTGCCGGATCCCCATAATCAAGAAGCGCGGCCAGACGCTGCGCTTCATCTTCGGTCAAATCTCTCGAGATATGCACAAAGTGCAGATAGCGGCCGGAGACGGCCTGCACGGCAGGACACACGCCGCGCAGCTGCTTGAGGAGACGCTCGGCGCGAAATTCGGACAACGCGCAAGAGCCGGGAATGCGAAGAACGGAGATCTGTGACATCTTGGAAATTCAACCGCTGAGATTGCAAAGAAAGCCCGCCGACTCGGTGCCGCACGGGCAATTGAACCTGTCAATTATAACGGTCCTATGGCCTTACCTGTTGGTCCGGAAATGATTTGCCAAGACTTTGGGAACCGGACAAGTACAATGCTTCGCAACACAAATCCCGACCCGGACGTTTAATCGCTTTTCAAAGGAATTTCGTCATGCCACGCATCACAGTTTCCGGCTCCATTGATCCCCTATTGAGCGTTGTACTCGACAAGGGCGAAAGCATCTTTGCCGAACGCAACGCCATGGTATCCATGGATTCCACGCTTGCTCTCACCGGACGAGCCAAAGGCGGCCTTTTTTCCGCGCTGTCTCGAAAGGTGCTCAACGACGAAAGCTTTTTTCAGCAAAAAATTGAAGCCGTCGACGGACCGGGTGAGGTTCTTCTCACCCCGACGCTTCCGGGCGACGTTGCCGTGCTACAGACGGGGGAGCGCCAGTACATGATTGCAGACGGAGCCTATCTGGCAAGCACCGAAGACGTGGAGCTCAATGCGAAGACTCAGGGCATCGGGCGCGCCCTTTTGGGCAACTCCGGCGGCTTTTTCGTGATCCGCACGGGTGGAACGGGCGAAGTGGCCGTAAGCGGCTTCGGTTCCATGCGTGCCATTGATCTTGACGGCAGCCGTTCGGTTTACGTCGACAACGGTCATCTGGTGGCATGGGATACGGAGCTCGATTACGAGCTTGCACTCAACACCGCCAAGCAGGGTTTCTTCGGAAAGATCTTCCACAGTCAAACTTCAGGCGAAGGCATCGTTCTGAAGTTCTCGGGCCAAGGGCGACTTTACGTCTGCTCGCGCAACCGCGGCGGATTCGTCGACTGGCTTTTTTCTCAGATGCCCCAAGAAAAGATGGTCAAAAACGAATAGTCGGTACCTCGGCGTACAATTGCGCATCCTTTCAGACACCGAGTTTTCATTACATCTACCATGGCACAGCAAATTCTCAATCTCGACGAACTCGCTTCGCTCGAACACCGCTATCAGTCCCAGCTTCCCGCCGCCGAACTCATGCGTCGCGCCGGCCTCGTGATTGCCGATCGAGTCTGCGAATCGCTCGAACCCGGCAAGCATGTAGTCTTCATCTGCGGCCCCGGCAACAACGGCGGCGACGGTTTTGCCGCCGCTCGACTGCTGCTTGATCGCGAATACCGCGTGACTGTTGCCCTGATCGGCTGCGACAAGCCCAAGACCGAAGATGCACTTGCCATGTACAACGCCTATGTGAACGCAGGCGGCACCGTGATCAGCGACCCTTACAACGCCGACAAGGCCGAAGTCGTGATCGATGCGCTTTTTGGAACGGGCATGAAAAAGCCGCTGGCAGGAGACTTCCAAGACGCCGCCATGTGGTTTAACGAACGTCAGGCTTTGCACATCAGCGTTGACATCCCCTCCGGTCTGGACCCGATGACCGGCCGCTGGGTGGGCGGAGTCAAGGGCTGCATGGCCGACATCACGCTTGCCATGCTCGCTCCGAAGGCAGGTTGCTTCATGTGCGAAGGCGCCGATGCCGCCGGTGTCGTCGAAGTGAACGAACTCGGCGTTTCCGTTCCCCTTTCCACGATCGGTCTCGTCGAACCCGACGACTTCCGTCACGTGCTCGAGGAACGCAGCCGCAACAGTCACAAGGGAAACTACGGTCACGTGGCTGTAGTGGGCGGCGAAACCGGCACGGTCGGCGCGGCCGTTCTTGCGGCCCGTGCGGCAATCGTGACGGGCGCAGGCCGCGTCACGGTCGAATTCATGAGCGACAAGGCCCCGGCTTTCGACACGATCTATCCGGAACTCATGGTCGCCGACGGCGAAATTGATCTCACGAAGACCTCCTGCAATGTCGTGGGCTGCGGCATGGGCTTTTCCGACAAAGCCCGCAAGCGTCTGGCCGATGCCATCGCTGCTCCGGTACCGTTGATTCTTGATGCCGATGCACTTCGCATGATTGCCGATGACATGTCGCTTCAGGATGCGCTGCTTGCCCGCAAAGCTCACACGGTCATCACTCCGCATCCGGGCGAAGCTGCCGCCATCATCCGAAGCACCGTTGAAAAGGTTCAGGCCGACCGCATCGGAGCTGCCCGAGAGCTCGCCGTTCAGACCGGTGCCATTTCGATTTTGAAAGGCGCCGGCAGCGTCATCACCCTGCGCAGCTCGCGCACCTGGATCAATCCCACGGGCAACGCCATGCTCGCCACCGCCGGTTCGGGCGATGTGCTAAGCGGCATGCTCGGTGCCTTCTTTGCGCAAGGCTACGACCTCGTAAGCGCGACGCTTGCCGCCGTTTATCTGCACGGCAAGGCAAGTGAAGAGTACGCCGCGGGCTTTACCGCCAGCGACATTGCGCCGGCTGCCGCCGCAATGCTCAACACAATGCGCCTGAGCCGCCCGGAACCCGAAGCATAATCGCCTCTGATCCGTGGATTTGATTGAACGCCGCAGATGCCATCGTTTGCGGCGTTTGATTTCTTGGATGACCCATCAAGTCAGCGGAATCTCCTTTTGGGTTCGCAAAATCTAGTAGATACCCGAGACCTTTTGGGTACAATTTCCTTCCGACGCGTTGCCGCGTTTCCTTTTTGCGCTCTCAAAGAGCGCAAGGCGGCATTTTGAAGCCCATAGTATCCGCGCCGGCTGTTCACGCGAACGGTTCAAAGAAGCAGAGCAACGCGAAAAATTAATTCAAGGAAGGAAAGGACATGTCCAAGAAAAAACTTCTGACCGTGCTCGCAGGTCTTGCCTCTTTGTGCCTCGGCGTTAACGCTGCCGAACTCAACGCCTACTCCGTGATGCCGGAGAAGTACGCTTCGCGCATCTTCGCCGAATTCACCAAGGACACGGGCATCAAGGTGAACTTCCTTCGCTTTTCCACTGGTGAGGCACTGGCTCGTCTGACCGCAGAAAAGGGCAACCCGCAGGTCGACATCATGATGGGCGGTCCTGCCGACATGTATGCCGCCGCCAGCAAGGAAGGCATCTTCGAAGCCTATCGTCCGGCCGACTCCGACGCGATCGACGCCTCCTTGCGCGATCCCAACAACTACTGGACCGGCATCGGCGTCATTCCGCTGTGCTTCCTCACCAACACCAAGTTCCTGAAGAAGAACAACATGGAACCGCCGAAGAAGTGGGCCGACCTTCTTGATCCGCGCTACAAGAAGAATCTGCAAATGGCCGATGCCCGTACGTCCGGCACCGCCACCGAACGCATCTTCTCGCTCGTGAAGATCATGGGTGAAGACGAAGCCTTCAAGTTCCAGAAGCAACTCAACGGCAACATCCAGATGTACACCAAGAGCGGTGCGGGCGGCGCCATGCCGATTGCGACCGGTCAGTGCGCTTCAGGCATCTTCTACATTGTAGACGCTTTGGACATCCAGCAGCAGGGTTATCCGGTCGTGATTACCTATCCTGAAGACGGCGTGAGCTACGGCATTGAAGCCACGGGCGTCATCAAGGGTGGCAAGAACAACGCCGAAGCCAAGAAGTTCGTCGACTGGGCCGCTTCCAAGAAGTTTGCCGAATTCATCGTCGCCAACAAGATCAATTACGTTCCGACCCGCAATGACGTGAAGACGGACAATCCCATTCTCGATCTCACCAAGATCAAGATGATTCCGACCGACGTCACCTGGAAGGGCGAAAAGCGCAAGGAATACACCCAGCGCTGGATCAACGAAGTCATCAAGTAAAACTTCGCCTCACGCGAACGCCGTCCAGCAAGGTTTTTAACGGCGGCGCTCGCCGGCAATACTTATTTTTTCATCGGCATTCGGAGGCTGACATTTGCTCGGCCTCCCTCTTCTCTTTTTTTCGAACCACTATGACGACCTCTTCCGGTGCATCGGGACGAGACGCCACGACACGTCTCACCGTGGCGATGCTGTGGCTTTTGATCGGCGTCTTCGTGCTTTATCCGCTCTGCCGGCTTCTTGCCATGACCTTCTGGGGCGAGAGCGGTTTTACCTTTGAAAATCTCAAGCCCTTCGTCTCAAGCTGGTACGACCAGCAGGCAGCTGTCAACAGTATCCTGCTTGGCTTTTCCGTAGGCCTGGCCGGTACCGTTCTGGGCTTTATCTTCGCCTTTGCCGTCACGCGTCTGCGCATGCCCGCTTGGGTGAAATTCATCATCAGCGCAATCACGATCCTGCCTCTGATTTCTCCTCCCTTTACAAGCAGTATCGCGCTCACGCTTCTCTTGGGTCCCAACGGCATGATCCTCACGCTTTTGGGCATCGAGGACTTCAACTTCTACGGCTTCTGGGGCACCTTCATTTCCGAAACGCTTACCTTTTTCCCGGTGGCGTTCATGACGCTCTCGACCATTCTCTCGCGCATCGATCCGAACCTGGAAGACGCTGCCTATTCTCTGGGCGCTTCGAGTCTTACGGTCTTTCGTACGGTCACGATGCCGCTTGCCGTTCCCGGCATCGCCAACGCGTTTCTTCTCGTTTTCTCCTGTTCGCTCGCCGACTTTGCAACACCTCAGGTCTTGGGCGGACACTCCTTCCCGGTGCTCCCGACACAGGCTTATCTGCAGATTACCGGCATGTACGACTTTAAGGGCGGCGCAGCGCTTTCTTTCATGCTGCTCATTCCGGCTCTCGCCGTATACCTGCTGCAGCACTACTGGGTAAGCCGCAAGAACTTCGTGACGGTGAGCGGTAAAGCCGGCGGACGCAGCTCGATTCACGGCCCGGGGCTGCTCGTGACGACCGTCATGGCCGTGGTCATCGCAGCCGTAATCGCCCTGATCATCGCTATCTACTCGGTCATCGTTCTGGGCAGTGTCGTCAAGGTGTGGGGCGTCGACAACTCGATTACCTTCGCCAACTACGAATACGTCATGACCCACGGCATGAAAGCCATCAAGGACACGCTGCTGATCGCCTGCATCGGTACGCCTTTGGGTGGTCTGCTTGCTGTTCTCGTGGGCTACGTGACGACTCGCCTGAAGGTGCGCGGTCACAAAACTCTGGAAACGGCCTCGCTTCTGAACTACACGCTGCCGGGCACCGTGGTCGGTATCGCCTACATCATCGCCTTCAACGACAAGCCGATCGTTCTAACCGGCACGATCTACATCCTGATTGCGGCATACGTCTTCCGTTATTCTTCAGCTGGCATCCGCAACGTCATCGCCGCGCTCTCCCAGATCGATCCCTCGATCGAAGAAGCTAGCCGGAGCCTGGGCGCCTCGTCCGTGAAAACCTTCACGTCGATCACGATCCCGCTCGTCCTGCCGGCCATCCTTTCGGGCATGAAGTATCTCTTCATCCACTCGATGACGGCCATCAGCGCCACGATCTTCCTCGTGTCGGTTCACTGGACTCTGATCACGACCCGCATTCTGGAATGCATGACCGAACTGCAGTTTGCGCAGGCCTGCGCCTTCTCGGTTGTGCTGATTCTTCTCGTCTTCCTGGCCTCCGGCGCCATGTCGCTGCTGGCCCGCGTACTGTGCCGCAACGGCGACACCATTGGAGCACGCTAAATGTCCGTTTCTCTCAGTCTTAAAAACATCTGCCGCCGTTTCATCAAGGACAACGAAGAGTTCCTGGCGGTCAACAACGTCAATCTGGACGTACAGCCCGGCGAATTTTTAACCTTCCTCGGCCCGTCGGGCTGCGGCAAAACCACGACGCTTCGCATGATCGCAGGTTTCGAAACCCCGAGCTCGGGCCAGATCCTCGTCGACGGCGTCGACATTACGAACGTTCCTGCCAACGAACGCGGGCTGGGCTTTGTGTTCCAGAACTACGCGCTTTTCCCGCACATGACGATTTTTGACAACGTCGCCTACGGTCTCAAAATCCGCGGCGAGTCAAAGAACACCATGGCAACCAAGGTTCGCGAAGCGCTCGCTCTCGTGGGGCTAACCAAGGCTGAACAGCGCTACCCGAGCCAGCTGTCGGGCGGCGAACAGCAGCGCGTGGCTTTGGCCCGCGTGCTCGTGCTGCGTCCGAAGCTTCTTCTGATGGACGAACCGCTCTCGAACCTCGACGCAAAGCTTCGTTTGCACATGCGAACGGAAATCCGCCGCATTCAACAAAAGCTCGGCATCACGTGCCTGTATGTCACGCACGATCAGAAAGAAGCTCTGACAATGTCGGACCGCATCATGGTGATGCACGGCGGCAAGATAGAACAAATCGGCACGCCTATGCAGCTCTACGAAGATCCGGCCACACCCTTTGTTGCCGACTTTATCGGTCAGGCCAACCTCATCGAGGGCCGTCTGGAAGCCGTGCAAGCCGACGGCTACGGCATCATCTCCGTATCCGGTCAAAAACTGCGAGCCCGCATGGGTAAGCAAAATCCCCCGGCCGTGGGCGAAAACGCCTACCTCGTGGTGCGTCCGGAAAACCTGCACCTGCAGGCCGGATCCGAGAGTTTTACCGTGCAGATCGTCAACCGACTGTTCGAAGGCGATCGAATCGACTATCACGTGCAGATTCCGAACTCGAACCAGACCAAGCCCTACAGCATGTCTGTTCCGTTCCTGCCCGGCACTGGGCTTATTGATGTCGGCACCGAACTCAAGGCAACGTTTACGCCCGACGCCGGTGTAATCATCAAGCGCTAAAGAGCGCTACAGCCAACAAAAACGCCGTCGGTTCACCCCCGGCGGCGTTTTTGTCGGCTGCCTGTGTTTCTATATCTCAGAACATTTGTGGTTCTCAGGCGTTGAGCACAAAGAACTTTTCCACCATCCCCTCGTCGCTCACGCGCACGGCGTATCGATGCAATCGTGCCTGACGCAGCAGAGCCTGATCGATATCGTCCTGCACCTTACGCGCTTGCTTTTGCAGATCGGCAAGGAACCCGTCGTGAATTTCCGTGAGTTCCTGAGCGTGCTTAGCAATGGCAGCAGCACGCGAAATTTCATGTTCACCGGCCGTTCTCATGTGCGAAGGATCGAGCTTGTCGTGCGCTACCTTCTGAGCGGCAGCAATGAGCGAGCGCACGTCCGTAAACTGGTTGACGTCGCCTGCGACCGCATTGGCGCAGCGTACTTCCTCTTCAAACGAATCGCCGATCGACACGCGCAACAGCGAACAAATGCGCATGAAGCGAACAGTCAGATCGCGCACGTACATATAGGCGATGGCGTGAACCAGGGCATCGTCGGCGTCCTCGAGATTGACGACTGAACCAGCTCTCTTTTCAATCGCTTCGTCGATGCGGTCGGCCTGCTCGTGCATATCCTTGGAAATCTCATCGATTTCGGCAAGATACTCGGACACCCGGTTGGCTTCAACTCCGCTTTTGACGGCCGCGACAACGGCTGAAAGGCTTGCGTAGCGCATCGTCCAGCTTGCGACCGTTTCATAGGCGACATGCTGCGGCAAATCGGCCAGGCGCTTTGCCACTTCCGCGTTTTCCTTTTCGAGTTCAGCGCGCAGTTCGTGCGGCATGCCCTTGGGATTGAAAGCGGCCCACAGGGCGGCCACAAGACCGAGTTTGGAACCTTCCAAAGACATCTTCATGGGGTTACCGAGCACTTCTCCCGTCTCGTCAATGGCTGTCACATGAGTGACGACGCCGGCCGACTTATCGTTGCGGAAAATGCCTTCCTTAAGTGCGGCTTCAAGCGCCGGCGCAAAGCTCACTGAGTAGATATGGCGCTCAAAGGCACTGCCCGGCACCCAGGCGAGCTGGCAGACGTGGCTAAAGAGCGCTTCGAGGCTACGGCGCGTCTCGTCGGTCGACTCGATTTCCATCCAGTGCTCGCGGTCAATCTTGAAGGCGCGCTGGATGAACACTTCGGGAGAAACAGCGTCTTCGCGCACGGTCGTAAGCGCGAGCATCGTCGGGCGACGAACGTTGACGGCGTCGAATTCCTGCACCTCCTGCGGCTTTTTCACCGCACCGCGCGCCGGATTTTCGTTGGGCACGGGACGACCGCTCTGAATATGCTTTGTCTTGGCAGTAGGTTTGCCGCCGCCCTCCTTACTCAGTCGGCGCAGGACAAATCCCAGCACCACGAGCGCGACGACCATTAAAAGAAGGAAAACACCTGATAGTTCTTGCTGCATCTTTGGCGATCCGAAAGAAAAGCTTTCTCGCTTGGATTGTAGTCCGTTCGGCACCCATGCCGCCTACTGCAAACGCCCGAGAAACATTGGATTTTGTGCGTATTAACGGGCGTTGCGCCGGAGCAATACGAACAACGGCCTTCTCGTTTTTGCTAAGTCTCTGAATCCCCTTCTTTTTTGTTTTCAAATTTACAAAGGCGCCCTGATACAATGCGACAAACAAAAAATCATCGGCCGCCTTTGAAGCTTGTCCCTTGCCCGCTTCGATTGAGACAGGCCCATTTAAGAACACTTTGGGAGACTTATTTTGCCCACCATTGCCAGCGGCTTTCGTCTTGCAAACAACGTCAAAATTCCGTGCATCGGCCTCGGAACCTGGCAGGTTCCCGACGACGAAAAACTGATTGAGCATATCCACGACGCCATCAATATCGGCTATCGTCACATCGATACCGCTTTTATCTACGGCAACGAGGCTGGCGTGGGCGAAGCCATTCGCACCTGCGGCGTTCCGCGTGAACAGATCTTCGTCACAACCAAGCTCTGGAACGCCGACCGCGGGTACGACGCCGCCATGCGCGCCTTTGACAACGCCCTTCAAAAGATGGATCTCTCCTACCTGGACATGTTCCTCATTCACTGGCCAGCCGCCAAGGGCGAACCGATGACCTGGCAAAGCATCAATTCCGGCACCTGGCGCGCCCTCGAAGACCTCTACGAGCAGGGTGTCGTGCGCGCCATCGGCGTAAGCAACTTCCTGTCGCATCATCTCGTGCCGCTGCTCGCGCGAGCCCGCATTGCACCGATGGTCAACCAGATCGAATTTCACCCCGGCTATCGTCAGGCAAGCACGTTCGACTTCTGTGCGAGCCGCAACATTCAGGTCGTTGCCTGGTCTCCTCTGGCGCGCGGTGCCCTTGTGCGCAACCCGTTAATCCTCGAGATCGCCCAAGACCATGGCGTCTCGACCGGTCAGGTGTGCCTGCGCTGGTGTCTGCAGCACGGCGCGGCAGCTGTCGTGAAGTCCTTGTCGCCCGAACGGCGCCGCATGAATGCGGATCTTTTCAGCTTCAGCCTGACGGCTGAAGAAATGGATCGTCTCGACAATATGCCGCAGACGGGATTCTCAGGTCTGGATCCAGATCACGTGACGTTCTAAAACGCACTTTCGCTGACGAAAAAAGGACGCTTTCCGTGATGGAAGCGTCCTTTTTCATCGATGATTTGAAAAGCCTTTAGATCTCCAAGCCTTCGGCGATTCGTTTGCCGCGAGGTGTTCCGTAAGTGAGAGCCACACGCGGCGAGAGCGCAAAGTAAAGACTCCAGCCGATGCTCCAACCAAAGAGCTGAATCAGACTGAGTTCGGTGAGCGCCAAACCGAAGTACCAGCTTTGCAACATGGCCACACAGGGCCCCATCAGCCAGACGCCGACTACGGCAAAGGCTACGGCGTTGGGCGAGCGCTTAGCGGCAATCTGCCAAATAACCCAGACGCCGATGATGATGGAGACAAGTCCGGGTACTACGGCCACGAAAGCAGCCTGCATAGTCTGAGAGTTACGCGCAAGCATGAACCAGAGCTCGCTCGTCATGTAGGCCGTCTGCCACACGAGTGTCAGAAGCCAGCCAATCTGCCCGGCCAGGAAAAGCCACATCACTCCACCAAAACCGCTTTTGGCACGAGGTGACGTGAGAACGGGCGGGCGCGTCTGCGCATAGCGCCCGACAAAGAAAGTGGGAATCAAAACCACGGCCGCCGCGAGAAGCCAGCCGACCAAACCTCCGAACATGTGCATACCTTGAGTTTTCCGTACAAAAGTGGTTTGCGCAATTTAGCAAAAGAAATGCACCTTGGCGCCTCGTCTACCTACCGCTTGTGTTACCTGATTTTGTGATGCAGATGTCCGCAGCAGCAGTCGAGCTCAAACTCCCGACAGCAGTCGCAGGAATCGGTGTAGGACTCCAACTCCTGCAGAATGCCGCAACTCTTTCCTTCGTGATCTCCCGTACAGTGGCACTCAAGCGCCTGCAGCTTTTGCTTGAGTTCCGTCAGCTCCTGAATGCGGTTGTCGATGTCTCGAATATGCGCGCCGATCGTCTCGTGCACCACCCCGAACTCGCACGGCTGAGCGTTTTCCAAATTGGCCAGCTTGGCGATCTCCTCAAGACTCATGTCAAGCAACCGGCAGTGACGGATGAAGTGAAGTCTTGCAAGGTGCCTTCGCGTGTAATTGCGGTAATTGTTCTCTAGCCGCAACGGAGCCGGAAGCAGCCCTTGCGCCTCATAAAAGCGGATGGTCTCCACAGCCACGCCGGAGCGTTGTGCCAGTTCGCCGATTCTCATGCGTTTCCCCGTATGCGAAAAATTCTTGACACTGTAGCGACTACAGGGTTTTTAATGTTACTCGTTAAAGAAACTTTTTTGTTCGCCCCATGACGACCTCTTCCTGCATCAAGCTCTACATTCCGGAGATGTGTTGCGGTGCCGAAACCGCTTTGATCGAAAAAGCCTTCAAAGGCAGTGACCTTGTCAAGGACATTCGATTCGACACGCTCGCTCGTACCGCCCTCTTTACGCCGGCCAATGAGAACGTCACCGCCGCGATGCTCATCACCATCATTGACTCTGTGGGTATGCAGGCAAACGAAATCCGAGAAACGATCCTCTCGGAAATGGCAATTCGCATCGAGCGCATGCAAACGGACGCCGATGTCACACAGGTTCTTGAGCTTGTCGGGCTTGACTGCGCCGTCGACAAGATCAATCGCGTCGTGAAATTTCATACGGACGCCGAGCACTGCTTTGCCATTCTCGAAAAACTGCAGAAAGCGGGTTTTGACGCGGTGGTCGTCGCCTCCGGCAAAACGGATGCAGCCCAAACCGAGGGCGAATCGATTCCCTGGCTGCGCTTGGGTATCGCGCTCGTCTTTGCGGCCGTTGCGGAAGCGATCGAACTTACGCACGCGCTGCCTGAGTGGGCGATCATAGCCTGTGCCGCCGTTGCCATCGTGCTTGCAGGCTTTCAGACGATTCTCAAGGGGTTCGGCTTTCTCCTTCGTCTGATCTTCAACATGGATACGCTGATGAGCGTGGCCGTGATAGGCGCCGTTTGTCTGGGTGCCTGGCCCGAAGCTGCCATGGTGATGGTGCTCTATGAAATCGGAGAAGCTATCGAAGATATGAGCATGACGCGTGCACGAAACGCCATCCGTAAGCTCATGGACGTGGCACCGGCTGAAGTCACCGTCAAGGTGGGAGAAAGTTGGCAACGCATGAAAGCCGAAGCGGTTCCTGCAGGCTCGCTCTATCGCATTGAGCCGGGCGAGCGAGCCGCTTTGGACGGCATGGTGGAGGACGGTACGGGATCGATGGACGAATCCATGATCACGGGAGAGTCGATGCCTGCCGCAAAAACGGTCGGTTCTCGTGTCTTTGCGGGCGCCCTGGCGCTTGAGAGCGCACTTACCGTGCGCGCCACGGCCGCGGCCGCCGATTCGATGAGTGCACGCATCATCCGCGCCGTGGAGGAGGCCGAACAGAAGAAAGCCCCCCTGCAGCGCTTCGTGGACAAATTCGCCTCACGCTACACCCCGGCGGTGTTTGCTCTTGCCATTCTCACGGCCGTTCTCGGTCCGATTTTTTCGAGTGAACCCTGGACAGTCTGGATCTACCGTGCTCTGGTACTGCTTGTTATTTCCTGTCCCTGCGCCCTGGTGATCTCCACCCCCGTGACCATCGTCTCAGCCGTTTCTGCGGCCGCTCGCCGAGGCGTGTTGATTAAGGGCGGTGTGTATCTCGAAGCCGGCCGCACTCTCAAAAACGTCTGCCTCGACAAAACGGGCACCGTCACCAAAGGCAAACCCTCCTTGAGCAACATAACGCTCACAAGCACTGTGGATAAAAACCGGGCGATGCTGCTTGCCGCAAGTCTCGCCGCCATGAGCTCGCATCCGGTCAGCCGCGCCATTGCGGAGCATTTCGCCGAAGAAAACCGCTCGACGCTGCCCGTAAAAAACTTCAAGGCGCTGCCGGGCAGCGGCACGCAAGGAGTCATCGACGGATCGCTCTTTTTCCTCACCAATCTCACCTGGCTAAACAGTCGCGGGAGTGTGACGCCCGATGTGACCGCAGCCTTTGATGCGGCTCACGCCAAGGGGCAAACGGCCGTGGCATTGAGCGATATGTTCGGTGTCGTTGCGGTGTTTGCCGTTGCAGATACCTTAAAGAGCAACTCGGCTCAGGCAATCGCGCTCATGAAAAAGGTGGGACTCACGCCGTGGCTGCTTACCGGTGACAACGCTCGGGCGGCCGAAGCCATCGCTCAAAAAGTGGGCATCGACAACGTCAAGGCGGATCTTCTGCCGGAGCACAAGCTCGAAGTCATTGAAGAACTGGAGTCTAAGGCGCCGACAGCCATGGTGGGCGACGGCATCAACGACGCACCGGCGCTGTCGCGCGCACGCATTGGTTTTGCCATGGGCATCAAGGGAGCTGATACGGCCATTGAAGCGGCCGACGTCGCCATCATGGACGACAACATCGCCAAGATCGCCTGGTTTAAGAAACTATCGGAGTTGACACACTCCACGCTTATTCAAAACATCGTTTTTGCGCTCGGTGTCAAGTTCTGCTTCATGATTGCGGCGCTTGCGGGATACGCCACGATGTGGATGGCGGTCTTTGCCGATACGGGAGTATGTCTGATCGTGGTGGCCTGGGGATTGCGCCTGATGCGATCGGCAGGCAAGGTCGACCGCATGCTCAGTGCTTAGAAGACTATTCTCGCCTCAGAACGAAGTTGGGAATAATTGTCCTGAGCTTCTCGATCGTGGCGGCCGACGGCCATGTTTCGGGCACTGGATCCAGCGCGTTTTCCATGCCCGGCGCCTTGCGGTAGATCTGAAGCGCATATGTGTCGGCGCCACGCTCCTTAAGCCATCGGGCGATCGTGATCAGATCGTCTTCTCCTAGAAAACCCGGGTGCGCCGTCGTGCGGGCTTCATACTTCACGCCTGCGCGGCGGATGATCTCGAAGCTTTCCAAAAACGCCTTGTGAGCGCCGTTGATGCCGGCAACGGCGTCAAATGCCTGCGGATCTTCGGGATTGCCTTTGACGTCAAGACCGACCCAATCGACGAGACTGATGCAATCCTTGAGGTGGCGCGGATAGGCGCCAGAGGTGTGCAATCCCACCGCGTAGCCCTCGTCCTTTACCAGACGCACGGCCGCGGGCAGCGCCGGGTCCATACAGGGCTCACCTCCCGAGAACACGATGCCATCGAGCAATCCCTTGCGCTTTTTCAAAAGCGTCTCGACGGAGGCCCAGGTGGGATCACCCTCTTCGCTGCGGCGCGAGCGCATCCAGCGGTTATGACAGTACGAGCAACGCCACGGACAGCCGCGCAAAAAAACAACTGCCGAGAGTTTGCCGGGAAAATCAATGCTGGTAAAAGGCGTTACCGCCGCGATGCGAAGCGCCGCGGCGGGAGTAAGAACGTCGAAATTGAGCACTTGTCCGATCAGCGAAAATGGGCAATGAATGGAATCTTCGCAGTGCGATTACTTCGAAGCGCTGCAGCCGCACTTCGATTCCACAAAGTATTTGCGTTCTTCGAATTCGCCCTTCTTGCCGATGTTGAAGGATTGAACCGGACGATGGTAGCCCATCACGCGGGTCCACACTTCGCAGGGCTGACGTTCGCTGTCCTTGAGCTTGACGGTGTCGTTAGTCTTTTCGGTCATTGCATTTCCTCCTATGGCGCTGCGCGGCTTGTGCTTTGCAGCGGTCAGTCAAATTTTTTCGTTAGGCAGCCTTTTGAAGTTCGCGAGCCTTCTTGGCGGCCAAAAGTTCGGCATCGCACTTCGGGCAGAAGTCGTGACGTCCCGACAGGTATCCGTGTTTGGGACAGATCGAGAACGTCGGCGTCACCGTGATATACGGCAAACGGAAGCGCGTGAGCGTACGACGCACCAGATCGCGGCAGGCTTCGGCCGAGCTGATCGCTTCGTTCATGTAGAGATGAAGCACGGTGCCGCCGGTGTACTTGCGCTGCAGGTCTTCCTGCATTTCAAGAGCTTCGAACGGATCGTCGGTGTAACCCACAGGCAGCTGAGAAGAGTTCGTGTAGTACGGATGCTGCGGCGTTCCGGCCTGCAGAATGTCCGGGAAACGCTTCTTGTCTTCCTTTGCGAAGCGATACGTCGTGCCTTCGGCAGGCGTCGCTTCCAGGTTGTACATGTGGCCCGTTTCGGTCTGGAATTCAACCATGCGCGCGCGGACGTGATCGAGCAAACGCACGGCCAGGTCGTGCCCCTTCTCTGTGGTGATGTCTTCGGCGTCGTCCGTGAAGTTGCGGATCATTTCATTTAAGCCGTTGACGCCGATCGTCGAGAAATGGTTGCGCAACGTACCCAGATAGCGCTTGGTGTACGGGAAGAGTCCCTGATCGATATGCTTTTGAATCGTCTTGCGCTTGATTTCCAGAGAATCGCGGGCAAGCTCAAGCAGGTGGTCAAGTCGCGCAAAGAGCGCCTCTTCGCTACCCTTGAAGAGATAGCCCAGACGCGCGCAGTTAATCGTCACCACCCCGAGGCTGCCTGTTTGCTCCGCCGAGCCGAAAAGCCCGTTGCCTCGCTTGAGAAGCTCGCGCAGATCGAGCTGCAGGCGGCAGCACATCGAGCGAATCATGTTGGGCTTCAATTCGGAATTGATGAAGTTCTGGAAATACGGCAGCCCGTAGCGCGCCGTCATGTCAAAAAGCGGCAACACGTTGGGGCTGTCCCAGTCAAAGTCCGGCGTGATGTTGTAGGTCGGAATCGGGAACGTGAAGACGCGACCCTTGGCGTCGCCCTTGGTCATGACCTCGATGTAGGCTCGATTGATCATGTCCATTTCCTTTTGCAGCTCGCCGTAGGTAAAGGGCATCTCTTCGCCGCCGATAAGCGGATGCACGTTTTTGAGATCTTCCGGGCAGGTCCAGTCAAACGTGAGATTCGTAAAAGGCGTTTGCGTGCCCCAGCGGCTCGGGACGTTCAGATTGTAGATGAGCTCCTGAATGCCCTGCAGCACTTCCTCGTAGGGCGTGTTGTCCTTGCGGATGAAGGGCGCCATATAGGTGTCAAACGACGAGAAAGCCTGAGCGCCCGCCCATTCGTTTTGCATGGTGCCGAGGAAGTTGACGATCTGGCCGGTGGCCGACGAGAAGTGCTTGGGCGCTCCCGCTTCGACCTTGCCCGGAACGCCGTTGAAGCCCTCCTGCAAAAGCGTGCGCAGACTCCAGCCCGCGCAGTAACCCGAAAGCATGTCCAGATCGTGAATGTGAAAGTCGGCCTGACGGTGGCACTGACCGATTTCGGGCGTGTAGATGTAGTTGAGCCAATAGTTGGCGATCACCTTGCCCGAAACATTGAGAATCAGGCCGCCCAGACTGTAGCCCTGATTGGCGTTGGCGTTAACGCGCCAGTCGGACTGATTGAGGTATTCGTTAATCGAACTTTCGACGTCAACCCAGCTCTTCTTGGCGTCGCGGCTGCGAGCACGTTGCTCGCGGTAAACGATGTATGCGCGAAGGGTTTCAAAGTAACCGGCTTCATAAAGCGCATGTTCAACGGCGTCCTGCACCTGCTCGATATGAGGCGTTGCCACGCTCAGCTGACGCAGTCGCGGCATCACGAGCGTTTCGGTAATTTCTTCGGCGCGTTCGCGGCCGAACTGATTGGTGGCCTTACCGGCGCATTCGATGGCGTAAGCGATCTTTTGAGCGTCAAAGTCCTTTACCGAACCGTCGCGTTTGATGATGTGCTTGATCTCTACTGCCATTTCCTTTGCACCTTTGTTGTTGTTTGTCTCCGACGCCGTCGGCCGGCGCCCTCCTGCGTGAAAGCCGCCTAAAGACACCAAAAAACGCCTCTGCGGGCGTCTTTTTCATGGGTTGATAAGCAGCTCAGCACGCTCGAGTCTAGTCAATTGCAACCGCTGAGGCAATAGATAGAAAACGCAGGTTCTCGGTTATTTACTCCGAAGCTGACACTATATCTTGTGGTCACCCTTTTGAAACCCTTGTAAATCGGGACCCAAGAGACTTTAAATTTTTCTTCAATGTAGAGTTTGTTCGCAAAGATAGAAACAATTTGTCGCCGACGAGCCACGCAAGGTCATTTTGGGCACCCGGTAGGCCACTTTCTGCGCATTTTGTCCAATTTCAGTCTTAAATTGCACACACAAAGACATTATGGCGCAATATAAGGGAGAACCCCTATTATCAATTGCCTAGTACTAGGTTAAATTACGTACCGCAATAAGGCATCTGCGCCTCAATTGCCTCCCTGTGCGGCAAACTCCCGAGGGGCCGTTTTCGAAGCCCTCCCTCTTCGAAAGCGAGCATTGTAGTTTGCTGCATTTCTATGACCTGACCCATTGTTGGTTGGGTCTTTTTTTGTCTGCGCAAAATGTGAAGAGGCGCCCGAAAGCGCCTACCTCACTCTTTGATTCGTTCCTCTCGATTTAGCCGATCAGTACGTCGTACTGTTCCTGCGTATAAGCGGGTTCGGCTTCCAGGTGCACCGGCTTTTGCACGAAGCTCTGCAAAAGTTCCAGCGCGCAAGCCTCGTCTTCCAGGAAGAAATCGATCACCGGCTGCGAGGCCAAAATCTTGAAGGAATCGGCCTTTTCGTACTGTCGGTAGAGACGAACAATTTCACGCATGATTTCGTAGCAGATAGTGCGAGCTGTCTTGATCTCCCCTCTTCCGCCGCACAACGGACAGGGTTCGCACAGCGTGTGCGAAAGCGACTCTCTCGTGCGCTTTCTCGTCATCTCCACAAGGCCGAGTTCGGTGAATTCCGAAATCGTGAGTTTGGTGCGGTCGGTCGAAGCCGCACGACGCAATTCTTCGAGAACGGCAGCCCTGTGAGCCGGGTTCTGCATGTCGATGAAATCAATGATGATAATGCCGCCGAGGTTGCGCAAACGCAACTGGCGGGCAATCGTCTTCGCTGCTTCGAGATTGGTCTTAAAGACCGTCTCGGAAAAATCGCGCTTGCCGACAAATCCGCCCGTGTTAACGTCAACCGTCGTCATGGCTTCGGTGCAGTCGACCACGATGTAGCCTCCGCTTTTAAGCGGCACGCGGCGATCAAGCGCGCGCTGCAGTTCGGCCTCAACCTGCTGGGTTTCAAAAAGCGGTTCTTCGCCGGTATAAAGCTCCAGAAGCGGCAAAGCGCTCTGGGCATAGACCCGCGCAAATTCCTTGAGCTCTTCGAAGACTTCTTTGCTGTCGACAAGAATCTTTCGGGTTTCGGCCTGCACCATGTCACGCAAAACGCGCTTGGACAACGAAAGGTCTTCGTACAGGAGGCTTGGCGCAGGAGACACGCTCGCCTTCTTGCTTGTTTCCTGCCACAAGCACCCCAGATAGCGCATGTCTTCGAGGAATTCCTCGTCGGTGGCCGATTCTTCGGCGCAGGTGCGTACGATGTAACCTCCCTTTTCATCGGTCTTTTTCAGGCGCGTCACCTGCTCGCGCAATACTTCGCGGCGCGTTTCGTCCTCGATCTTCTGACTCACGCCGATGTGATCATCCTGCGGAAGGTAGACAAGCTTGCGGCCTGCCAAAGAAATGGTGGTCGTCAGTCGCGCGCCCTTAGTACCGATCGGATCCTTGGCCACCTGTACCAGCAGACGCTGACCTTCGCCGATCAGCTTTTCGATCGGGCGGTACTCGCCGTTTTCCTGCCGCGCTCCTTCGATGTCAAGCACATGCAGAAAAGCCGTGCGTTCCAACCCGATATCCACAAAGGCCGACTGCATACCCGGGAGCACCCGCAGCACCTTGCCGACATAGACGTTGCCGACAAGGCCGCGGCTGGCGGCTCGCTCAATGTGGAGATCCTCCAAGATGCCGTCGACAAGGATCGCCACACGCGTCTCGCGCGGCGAGCAATTGATCAAAATATCCTGAATTTCCTGCATGGTTCGCTCGAGGCGGCCGCCGTACCGTATGGGCGACAGCCGCACGCTAAATCACAAGTTTCGATGGTCTTGCGATTTTAGCCGAGCACGTTGAGACCTTCCTTAGTATGGAAAGCGTTGGGTTCTTCACTTGCAGTCTCTTCGGCCTTGGGATGCAGTTGCTCTTCACGCTGTTTGCGGCACTGTCTGCAAGTTGTGCTGCAGCCGCCCGCACAATGCCATTCGGGCTGCAACGTGACATGCTCAAGCCCGAAGTCCTTGAGAAGCATCGCCTGTGCTTCGGAAAGCACCTGTTCCCAATCAATGCCCTTTTCAACGCACAGATGCGCCATGACCGCACCGTGTCCGGGAGCAAGCGTCCAGACGTGCAGATCGTGCACGCGACTCACACCCGGAATGCGGCTCAACGCATCGCCCACGTCGTAGTAGTTGACGCCTTCAGGCACGCCGTCAAGCAACACGGCCGAAGAATCCTTGAGCACTTCGTAGGTGGAGTGCAGCACAAGCGCACCGACGAGGAAAGAAAGAATCGGATCGGCAATCGCGAATTTTTCGCCAAAGAAGTAGATGAGAGCACCGGCTAAGATCGCCGCCACGGACCCGAGCAAGTCGCCCATCACGTGCAGAAGCGCCGCACGGGTGTTGACGTTTTTCTTGTCACGGGAAAGCGACCAGGCCACGGCAATGTTGATGCACAAGCCGATGAGGGCAACGATCATCACCGAGCCGCCGTCGACCTGCGCTGGATTGTCAAGACGCTGCACTGCCTCGTAGAAAATCCAGCCCACCACGCCGAGCATCACCAGGCCGTTTAGAAACGCCGCCAGAACCTCGATGCGGCCGTGTCCGAAACTATGGTTGGCATCCACGCCCTTACGGGAAATAAAGTTGGCAACCAGCGCAAAGAAAAGGCTTGCGGAATCGGTGGCCATGTGACCGGCGTCACCGATCAAAGCCAGAGAATTGGATACCCAACCGAAAAATAGTTCCACCGCCGAAAAGCCCAGCGTAAGCGCCACCGCAAGGCCCAAGACAGAAAGTTTGACCTCTTCTCCGCGATGATCGTAACTGCAGTCGCCGAGAGCATGATCTGCGTAATCGTTTTTGACACTCATTTGCATTGTTCTTTTTCAAAGAATCGGCCACCCGCTCTTGCCTGTCGGCAGCCATCCGTATTCGTGCGAACTTTATTCCCTTTTTTGACCGACAAACAACCACCGAGAGAAATTATGAGTTTGGAGACGTCTCGGACACTCGCCGTTTGTTTCAAAAAAACGAAAAAGCCCGCCGGCGCACAAGACAAGACTTGTACGCCCGTGCGGGCCTTGCGATGCGCCGGCCCCATATGGCCGGCTCTTCAGGCAGTCGGAAAAGGAATTAATCCTTCTTGCTGCCGGTGAGCATCGGAACCACGGTACCTTCGCCGCCGGTAAGCAGACCGCTCTTGGCATAGGTCTGCAGCTTGGCGCGAGTGTCCGTGATGTCGAGGTTGCGCATCGTGAGCTGACCGATACGATCCACGGCCGTGAACATCGAATCGCCCTTTTCCATCGTCAGGCGTTCGGGTTCGTAAGTGAGGTTCGGCGAAACCGTATCCATGATCGTGTAGTCGTTGCCGCGGCGCAGTTCGAGAACCACTTCGCCGGTAATGGCGCGAGCCACCCAACGCATGGCGCTTTCGCGCAGCATGATGGCCTGGCTGTCAAACCAACGGCCCTGATAGAGCAGACGACCGAGCTTACGGCCATTGATGTGGTACTGCTCGATCGTGTCTTCGTTGTGGATGCCGGAGATCAAACGTTCGTAAGCGATGTGCAGCAGAGCCATACCCGGAGCTTCGTAGATGCCGCGGCTCTTTGCTTCGATGATGCGGTTTTCGATCTGATCGCTCATGCCCAAGCCGTGACGGCCGCCGATGCGGTTGGCTTCCATCATCAGTTCGACAGGATCAGCATATTCCTTGCCGTTGAGAGCAACCGGCTGTCCTTCTTCAAAGCGCACGGTCACGAGTTCGGCCGGAATCTGCACGTTTTCGTCCCAGAAAGCAACGCCCATGATCGGTTCGACGATCTTCATGGAGGTGCTGAGCTTTTCCAGATCCTTGGCTTCGTGCGTGGCACCGAGCATGTTGGAGTCGGTGGAATAGGCCTTTTCAGCCTTCATGCGGTATTCGAAGCCTTCGGCGTTCAAGAAGGCGGACATTTCAGCTCGGCCGCCGAGTTCGGAAATGAACTGGGTGTCAAGCCAGGGCTTGTAGATCTTGAGGTTGGGGTTAACCAACAGACCGTAGCGATAGAAACGTTCGATGTCGTTGCCCTTGTAGGTCGAGCCGTCGCCCCAGATGTCAACACCGTCTTCGCGCATGGCGGCAACAAGCATCGTACCGGTCACGGCGCGGCCGAGCGGCGTCGTGTTGAAGTAGGTCTGGCCGGCCGTCGTGATGTGGAATGCGCCGGACTGAATGGCGGCAATGCCTTCGGCCACAAGCTGAGGACGGCAGTCGATCAGACGGGCGGATTCTGCACCGTACTCCATGGCGCGACGAGGAATGGCTTCATAGTCGTCCTCATCGGGCTGACCGAGATTGGCCGTGTAAGCGTACGGGAATGCACCCTTGTTCTTCATCCAGCGCAGTGCGGCGCTGGTATCAAGGCCGCCCGAGAATGCGATGCCGACTTTCTTGCCGACGGGAACGCTTTGCAGAATCGTCTGAGACATTGTTCACTCTTTAAAACAAAAATTTCCGCCGGACACAAACAACGCCCCCGGCGCACGGAATTCTTTGCAAGCGGCCGCCTCCCCTTTTTTCATGGAGACATGCCTGCTTCAACCGTTAATTATGGATTACCTAGGGCTGGTTTGTCATTGGCCGAGCCGTCAAAAAAAGCTAAATTTTGAAGAAAATCTTCAGGACTCGTCTCCGGCGCGTTTAACGCGGATTCTTCCGGCGCTGATTTCGCCCAAAGCGCTCATGAGTTTTTCGGCCTGAGTCTGCGCCGTTTCGACCAAAAGCGACACATCGGCTGCGAAATTTCGCTCGAGAATCGTACCCTGACAGCGCCCGATCACCGAGACGGCATGTTCGTAAAACCGATGTTCCATTTCCACGAAAATCCGGGCCGTTTCGATGCGTTCGGTCACAGGCAAGGTCTCTAGTCCCTTTTTCACCATGCCTTGATAGGCATGAACCAACCCGCCCGTTCCCAAAAGCGTGCCGCCGAAGTATCGCGTCACCACGGCGGCAATCTCTCCCACGCCGCAGTGCAGCAACACGGTGAGCATCGGTCGCCCAGCCGTTCCCTTGGGTTCGCCATCGTCGCTGCAGCCCGCAAACGCCGTGCTACCCGCTGGTCCCGCCTGAAACGCCCAGCAGTTGTGCGTGGCATCCGGATGTTCAGCTCGGATGCGCTCGATGAAAGCCTTGGCCTGATCGGGCCCCTGTACGCGTGCCATCGAAACAATGAAGCGGCTGCGGCGGATCACCTCTTCTTCACGGTGAATCTCTTCGGGCGCAAGATCGGGAACGTTGTAGCTGGACATTGAAAGAAAAAACGTCTGTTGTCATCGGTCCCGAATCTTACCTGAGCCTAGAGGCCCATTGAAATCAGATAAGCTTCAAGCGCTGCAGCCAAGCTTTGAGATCGGCTTCACAGCCCGAGGCCTCGCTCTGGGTGCGATGGAAGCCTTCGAGAATCTTCGCTTTCGGACAATACTTACGGATGTCTTCCCAGGCGCCTTCGGGCGAAGAGCTACCCGAGACCACAAACGGCACAACCGTCTTGTCGTCGAGCGGATGATCCATCAGAAACGTACTCATCGGAATCGAAACGCCGCCCCACCAGTAAGGTGTGCCAAGGAAGATCGTGTCATACGGCGTCAGATCCGGGATCTTCGTCGAAATCTCGCGGCGAGTGCCTTCGCGACGCTCTTCTCGAGCGATATAGGTCATGTCACTGTAATTGGCGGCATAGGGCTTGACGAGCTGCAGTTCGAGCACGTCAGCCCCCGTGAGTTTCACCACCGTCTGCGCCAGACCTTTGATCGTTCCGGTTCTCGAAAAAAATATCACGATCGATTTGCTCTTTCCCGCAGATGCAGCCAAACCCGACCAGGAAGCCGCCGCAAGTGCGGCCGCCGTTGTCAACACCGTTCTTCTTGTCATCGTCATTTTTCCCACTCCTCGGATGGTCTCAAGAGGATTTCCGCTGAAAAAATGATACGAAAAGAGCTTTTGCGGCGGCCTTTTCTCAATGTCAAAGACTTGCCCAATCCGAGCAAACAATTACATTGCCGTGTGTTCGGGCAAAGCGGCTCGCGGAATGTCCATGGCGATCGTAACGCCGCCGTCGGGATTGGCGTAGCCACTGATGTGACCGTGGTGACGTTCGGCAATGTTGGAGCAGATCGAAAGACCCAGCCCCAGGCCTCCCGCCTTGCTCGTCACAAGCGGCATCATGAAGCGGTCGACCTCTTCTTGCGTGATCTTGGGACCGTTGTCGATCACCTCCACGCGCCAGTAGCGGTCTTCGGCACGCACGCGCACGAGGATCTTAGCGTCGCTCAGCCCTTCGACGGAGTCGGCCGCGTTCTTCAGAAGATTGAGAATCGCAAGCTCAATTTCCCAGGCGTCGATGTCTGCCCACAGGAAGGGCTGCAGATCAGCTTCGATCTTGGCGCTTGAACGGCGGGAGCGCTCGAACGTGCTGATGGCATTGCAAACAATTTCCTGCATGTCGGTGAGTTCGAGCACAGGCTGCTGCTGTTTGGCATAGGAGCGAACTCGGTTGACGATTTCGCTTGCGCGCGTACCCTGCATCACAATTTCTTCGAGCGCCTCGGAGAAGACCTTCGGATCAATCGCACCGCGCTTGAGACGACGCAGCAGACCATTGGCAAAGTTGGTGATGGCCCCCAGAGGCTGCTTCAGTTCGTGCGCGATCATGGTCGACATCTGGCCAACGATGCCCGTGCGTTCAAGATGCGCAATATGGTCGCGGCTTGCGGCCGCCTCTGCCTCGATGCGCTTACGGTCTTCGAGCGCTCGATTCAAAAGCGCCGTGCGGCGGCGCACCAGTACCGAAAGCGAACCGGCGTAGAAAAGCACGAGGAAGACAACGCCCAGAGTGATCGTCACGCCGGCCGACTGTTCGCGAATAAAGGTCGACAGTCGAAACGCCTGCAGGTGTTCGTAGGGACCAACCTTGAGCGCGTAATAAAGATCGTGTACGGTGCGAACGGAAGCCACGGGGCCCCAGTCAACGCCCGTGGAAGCCCCGGTCATCTGCTGCAGCGAAGTCATCACCGTGCGACTCAGGAGTGAATCCGTGCCCGAGAGCATTGAGATGATGAAGCTCGGATAGAGTTCGCCGGAATGCCGGCATACCGAATATTCCGTTTCGTTGACGTCAACAAAGGCAAAGTCGTTTTCGTCAATCACACCGCGCTTGGCAAGAGACTCAAACGTGCAGGTCGGCAACACTGCCAAGTCCACCTTTTCCTGCTGCAGAGAACGAAGAATGTTGGCGGGATCCGTGCCGTAGAAGCGCACGTTGTCAAGGATGACATCGGTGTTGAGCCCATGCTTTTGAAACTCGCGCAATGCGATGAGCCAGCCGCCGAAACTCGTCGGATAGTCAGCTGCTATGCGCCGATTGCGAATGTCGCCCAGACGTCGGATTTCCTTACTCTGAGCGCGCTTGACAAAGAGTATGCCGTCGGCGTACGAGGGATCGGACGCGGACACCGGCCAAAGACTCGACAAGCCGATCAACTGTCCCGTCATCTCAAACTGAATGAAGTTACCCGCATCGGTCACCGCCATGTCGATGGCGCCGCTGTTGACAGCCTCAATCAGGATCGGACGCTCAAGAATGACGAATTCGAGGCTCTTTTCCCCCAGGCTCCGGACAAGCTGCATGCGGGTCTGTTCCCAAGGGCCGCCGTCGAGATAATTGGCAAATTCGCTTTGAACGCCGATGCGCGCCGGACGCGACAGTTCATAGCTGCTCACCTTGCCGTCCTTCGTGTGCTTGACCTTGACGTTAAGCGGCATGCTCAGGGGCGAAGGCGCCGAGATCGTCACGGAACGATCCGAGCCGCTGACGCGCGTGCCTTCCGATGGCACCAGTGAATAGGAAGCCGCCGAGACAGTTTGGGCTAAGAAGCCCGCCGCACCGATCAGGAAAGCCGAGAAAACGCGTCCGAACCGCATCTGACATCGTCCTTAGCTTAGATTCCGGGCATGAGGATGTCGGTATCGGCTCGGCGAGTATCGAGCACACCCACCACTTCGTACGTGCTCACCAGACCAACGTCGCGGCGATGCAAGGTCTTGACGCGCACATTGGCCACCAACACGTCTCCCGGCTGCAGCTCGAAAATACCACTGTCGATTAAGGACAGGAAATCCCTGTCGCCCATCGTCGCCTGGATGTGCTGCAGGCCGTTATCGAAGAACCATGCCTGAGCATTGCGGAAGACCGGAGCCTGAAGCGTCAACGCCATCGTGCGCACCTTTTCAAGCAGCAGCACTTCCTGCGGTTCTTCCATGGAAAAAGCATTGATGTGACCGGGCTGCAAAACGAAAACCGGTTCCTGCGCGTCACGTTCGGAAACGTTGATTTCAGCAATTTCGCTGTCGGCAAGTGCTTCAACGAGCGCCTTGAGCCCGGCACGAACCTCACGGTCCTTAAAGAGCTCGTAGGTCGCCTTATCGACCACGTAGCGTTCTTCGTGACCGACGTCGATATCAACGTTTTTGCCGGTCAGGTAGATCTTTTCGGGTTGACGACCGCCCAGGCGCAACATCAGCGCAACGAGACCGTCGCACCAACCTTCAGGCAAAGCGGCGAGCTCTTCGGGCGAGCGTTCGATCGACACAAAGCCCAGCGCGCGCAGCACCACGTCGGGTTGCGGATCGGCATAAAAGGGTTCACCCGCCAAGGCCGCGCAGCGCGCCTTGCCCGCATCCACGCGAAAGCCCAGGTCAACCTCAAAGTCTCCCGTACCTTCCCCGGCGCGCACGTCAATTTCCGGTTCTACGACGCGTCCGAACAACACCTTGGAAGCCTGCGTCAGAAGCGCATCAATGCCGATCACGGCATGCGCCACGGCAGGGTTGGCAGAAGTGGCCTCTCGATGAGGCAGTCCACGAAATTCCAGATTGAAAACCGCTAACGTCACTTTGTATCTCTCCAATGTCCGCTTGTCGACGAAATATTCCTGTCGTTCTTCGTCTGAGCGTCAAACAGGCGTATTTTGCGCGTCACGGAGCTCGTTGCGCAATATAATGTCCGAACAATACTCAACATAATTCGCAGTTGCCGGCAGCGCACATCCCAAACAATACACGATGACGCGCCGACCGACCGCCCTTTTGCCCCGCTGTCCATGTCCGTTTCCGACGATTTTTCCCCTGTTACCGAAGAAAGTCCGCTCGAAGACGTTCTGCCGTCCAAACTTGCGGCGCGTACGCTTCCGGCACTCATAGAAATGGGCGTGGAGACCGCCGTTGACCTATACGAGTGCGTCGCCAACGTCGGAAGCAACTGGTACCGCAACTTCCAGGGCATTAAACGCGAAGATGCGGTGGAACTCGTCAATTGGCTTGCCGATCACGCCAAAGACCTGGGCGAAGTCACGGAACGTTTTTGGCCGAGCGGCTGCGCCCCCTCGGACTTGGTAAACAATGCCGACGATGATGCCCTGCCGCTTCTCTACGACGATATCAACGGCGAAACGACGCACCTGAGCGCGCTTTTGTCAGAAAGCAACCAAGTGCTCTCGGCCTTGCCCGAGACGCTTTCGGGCACGCAAGGCATCAACCGAGGCTACGACGACAATTCTCTTGAAGCCGACGACGATCTTTCGGCCGTTCGCGTCTGGTTGCAGGCCAGGGCCGTCAACCCCAATACGCTGTCGCAATACCGCAAGGAAGCCGAACGCTTTCTTCTGTGGTGCACCATGGAGCGCGGCAAGGCCTTAAGTTCGATTACGGCGTCCGACGCCGCCCTCTACCCCCGCTGGCTTGAAGAGCTCGGTCGCCTGGAGCCCGATGCCTGGCAGCAAAAATGGAATCTTCCGCAGACGATCTGGGTCGGGCCGAAAAACGCGCCGCGACTGTCTGCACAATGGCGTCCCTTCAACGGACCTCTTTCTGTCTCAAGCCGTAAGACTTCGCTTACCGTCGTGCGCATTCTCTTCGGTTTTCTGACGAAAACCGGTTACCTGCGCTCCAACCCGTTTGATCAGGTGAGTTCCAAAGTGCGTTATCTGCCCGGCGAAGGCGCCCCGAAGGCCTTTGCCGACAGATCGCTCACCCCGCGGCAATGGGAGGCCGTGCTTGAGCACCTTGACCACATGCCCGAGGGCGAAGCCAAGCTGCGCATCCGCATCGTGCTCGCGCTCGGCAAGGGCTTGGGCATGCGCGCCTCCGAAATGATTCACTGCCGAGCCGACTGGATTGCCGTGCGCCGCATCGGCGACGAAGATCTCACGGTCATCGAAATCGTCGGCAAAGGCGATAAAGTCAGGCGCCTGCCGTTGGCGCAGCAAACGCTTGACGACATCAACGCCTACTTTTCGCTGCGAGAACTCCCTGACGTAACGTCCGCCGATCCGTCCACGCCGCTGCTGGCCGCCATTCGGCGCAAAAAAAACGAGGCGCCCCAATCCGCAGGCATCTCGCGTTCGGGACTCTATCGGGTGCTGTGTGACTTTTTCGAGGCAGCTGCGGCTGAAGTGCAGGAACGCTCCGCTGCAGACGCCGCCAAACTGCGTGCGGGCTCGACGCACTGGCTGCGTCACACATTTGCCACCAACGCATTGAAAACCATGGACATCAACCTCGTGCAAAACGCTATGGGGCATGCCTCCATCGGAACCACCAGCCGTTATCTGACGCCCGAAGAGTCTCAGATCGCACAGGCCATGAAAAAACTGCCGGCCCTGTGAGGACCGGCGCGCACAATCAGCCGTTTTTTTTCATCAGGTCGGCCAGTCCGGCAAACGGATTGACACGCTCGGGGATTTCCTCTTCATCGCGGCTCTGCAAACTGCCCGGATCGGGTTCACAGTCCTCGTGCGACGGAAAAAGATCGAGCGACAAAATAAGCTCCTCTTCAACCCAGTGCGCCACATCGAACTTGGTGGAACCCACCACGACCTCGTCATCGCCGTCATCTTCAATGGGCAGACGGTTGGCTTCGTCTTCGGTTTTCGTAAAGAGAAACGGCACTTCCTTGTTGATTTCTATCTCAAGGGGGTTGCCGCAACGGGCACAGTCGGTCGTAAGCTTGGCTTCGACCGTAAGCAGTGCACTTGCCAGGCGACGGCGCTGTCCCGTACCCGTTGCCTTCCAATAGACATCGGCCTTGGGCTTCTCGCTCTTGAGCATCTCCTTTAAGTCGGGCAAGTCTTCGATGCTCAGGCGTCCTTCTTCTTCGATCTTTGCTCTGGAAAGCTCAAAAATGTCGATGTATTTCATTTTTCTTGGGAAATTCGTGGGGAAAAAAGCGGCAAGCTCGATACAATTGGCCGCATGACTGCGAATCTTAACCTTATTCTTGCCTCCACCTCGCGCTATCGCCGCGAGCTTCTTGAACGTCTGGGGTATCCCTTCGAAACAAAGGCTTCAAGCGTTGACGAAACGCCGCTTGAAGGCGAAACCCCCGAACGGCTTGCGCTGCGCCTGGCAATAGCCAAGGCCCGTGCCGTTGCCAAAGACAATCCCGGCAGCGTCGTGATCGGTTCCGATCAGGTCTGCGCTCTCGGCGGCAAAGCACTCGGCAAGCCCCACAACTACGAGGGCGCCGTGCGTCAGCTTACCGAAATGCAGGGCAACACCCTGGTGTTTCACACCGCCGTCTGCGTGATCGGAGCCGACGGCAACGAACAGACCTGCGTGAGCGACACCCGCATCGAAATGCGCGCGCTCTCGGCTAAGGCGATCGCCGCATACGTCCGCCGCGAAGAACCCTACGATTGTGCCGGCAGCGCCAAAATTGAAAAGCTCGGCATCGCGCTCATGAAATCCGTTTCTTCGGACGACCCCACGAGCCTCATCGGTCTGCCGCTGATGCGCGTTACCGACATGCTGCTCAAGGCCGGCATCGAAGTAATCGACGGTTTGGGAGAATAACGGTGGCTCAAGGCCGTCTATACCTGATTCCCGTGCCGATCACCGAAGGCGACCCGGCCGAGACCTTGCCGCTTTCGACGCTTACGGCCGCCCGCAGCTGCAAGCGTTTTCTGGCTGAAAACGCCAAGAGCGCCCGCTCGTTTCTGAAATCCTGCGGACACCCGGTGGCAATTGCCGAACTCGAGATCATCGAAATCGGTCATGAGCCGGACCCGGCTAAATTTTCCGAATGGCTCTCCCCCGTCAAAGACGGCACCGATACGGCGATCGTGTCCGAATCAGGGTGTCCGGCTGTTGCCGATCCCGGCGCGGGACTGGTCAAATTCGCTCAGACCTTGGGGCTTGAGGTCGTCCCCTTCGTGGGGCCCTCCTCGATTCTGCTCACGTTGATGGCCAGCGGCATGAACGGGCAGCGCTTTCGCTTTCTGGGCTACTTGCCCGTGCATGAAGACGAGCGCCGTCAAGCCATTCTTTCGCTTGAAAAGGAAAGCCGCACCACAGGAGAAACAGAGCTTTTCATTGAAACGCCCTACCGCAACAACCGAATTCTTGAAGCTCTCGCGACCACATTGGCTGCCGACACCCGCATCACGGCGGCAACCGACGTTACGGGCCGCGAAGAGCGAATCGAAACGCTTACCGCGCGCGAGTGGCAACAAAAAGGCTACGAATTGCCCAAGCTGCCTACGGTGTTTGCCGTGCAGGCCACTTTTGTGAAGGTCATCAAGAGCGCAGGACACAAAAAGACGCCGCACAAGCCGGTGAGGGCTTACACGCCGCGCCACCCAGCCAGACGCTGAGCGTTACGCGCTTTGGCGTTCCTCGTAGAGATACGAGAGGCTCAGGGCGCGAATCAATTCCTTGACGTCAGAGACGTACGCCACGGCCGGATACGACTGAAGTTCCGGCAGACGTGCGGCCCCCCAGGTTACGGCAACCGCATCGCATCGCGCGTTTTGTGCGAGCTGCAGATCGTGAATCGAGTCGCCGATCATCACCATCTCGCGCACGTCCACACCCGTTTCGTCCGATAGTTTTTCCAACATTGCCGGGTTGGGTTTCGGGAAACTTTCGTCTGCGGTAACCGTCGCTTCAAAGTATTTCTCTAAGCCCGTGCGTTCAAACACGCGAATAAGCCCCGCCCGAGACTTGCCGGTTGCCACTGCAAGACGCATGCCATTCTTCGTCATGCGGTCAAAGAGATCCTCCAAACCCGCCATGACGTCAACCTGAGCCTCGCGCTGCAAATACCAGTTGCGGTACGCAGTCAGGAACTCGTCGAGCTGCTCGTATCGGAATCCGGGCGCCACTCTGGCAAACGACTCGGCAAAAGGCAGGCCGATGGTTTCGCGACATGCATCAAGATCGGGCTGCGGACAACCAAGCGTCACGCAGGCCTGCTGCATGCCGCGGGCAATGAGTCCGGTCGTATCCATCACGGTGCCGTCCCAATCAAAGACGTAGAGCTGGTAGTTTTTGGACTGCATGGTCATTGCCGGTCGTTCAAGTTGTCGATCAAGGCTTTGAGCGAGGCTTCAAGCGGCGCAATCACCACCATGGGTTCTTTCGTCACCGGATGCGTGAACTTGAGCCGCTCGGCGTGAAGGAAAAGGCGCCCGAAGGGAAGCCCGAGCGCCCCCTTTCTCACCGCTTCGTTAAATGCATAGTCGCCGTATTTGGCGTCGCCCACGAGAGGATGCCCGACGCTTGCGGCATGCACCCGAATCTGGTGCGTGCGACCGGTCTTGAGTTCAGCTTCGAGGTACGAAACGTCACCATAGCGCTTGATGAGCGTAAAGATCGTATGCGAGCGAAGGCCGTTTTCCTCGTCAACGCGCACGCGCCGTTCCCCGCTTGCGAGCGTGTATTTGGTGAGCGGCGCACGCACGTGCTCGCGCTGATTGACCCAATCGCCCTGTACCAGCAGACGGTAGCGCTTTTCGATTTCGCCTTGCCGCTGCATTTCGTGCAGACGAACGAGCGCCTTGCGGGTTTTGCAGACGATCAGCACTCCGGAAGTGTCTCGGTCGAGCCGATGCGCCAGCTCCAGGAACTTGCATTCGGGACGAGACGCTCTCAAGCGCTCGATCAGACCGAAGGCCACGCCGGAGCCGCCGTGACAGGCCAAACCGGAAGGTTTGTTCACAATGATGAGATCTCGGTCTTCACGCAGAATCGGGAGTTCGTCGGCAGCAAGAGGCTTGACGGAAGGAGCCGCCGCTTCATCCATGACGGCTGTGCGCACCGGCGGAATGCGGATTTCGTCGTCGAGCGCAATCTTTGTCTGGCATTCGGCGCGCTTTTTGTTGATACGCACTTCTCCGTTTCTCACGATGCGGTATATGTGGCTCTTTGGAACGCCTTTTAAAACACGCATCAGAAAGTTGTCGAGCCGCTGTCCGTCGCTACGCTCTGAGACCCGAACATAGTTGACGCGATTGAAGTCCCGGACTTCGGACTCGTCGATAACCGTCACGGTACGTGCGGCGGTGTTTGCAAGTTCAGCCATTGTGCTTTTGTATTTCCAACCGCAACCATCACGGCATTGCGGCGCAATTAAAGTTATACTTGCGCCTTGCGCGGTGCAGTTGAAGTGCAGGGCACTTTCTGCGCAGCGAATTTATAGGCGCCGAAGCTTTCAGGTCTGCACATTTTAAGGCCGAAAGCCCGCGCTTTTGATGCCGTTTGAAGTATGTTGACGCATATTTCTAACGTCTGGGGCGTCTGTCACGCTTGAAGCGAGGATTGACGCCGGTACTGATTTTTTAATGCGCTTTCGAAAACTCGGACTTGCGTCGCAAGACGGGTTGGGCGTTGCAGACCAGTCGAGCTGCCCCGCCCCGGCGAGCTGAATCACAGCAAAGACCCCGGGGAACGATTGAACGAATAATCGGGTGCGAGCTCCTGATCGAGGCACGCGAACCTTTTCGATGAGTCCGAACATTCGAAAGCAGGGCAAGGCGTCTTTGTACAAGACGTCTGCCGATACGTGAAGTTTTGAAAGACTTCAAACGAGTAAGGATTTTTGGGTCGTGCGCTGCGAGCTTTGTGTTCGATTGATGCTTTCGCTTCTTGCCCCCGTCTTCGGGACATGCGAGGCTGTTTTTGCGCGCCGAAACACCAAAGGACCAACCGGTTTTGTGAGGGATCGAGCTGTCGCCGCGGCCGAAGCCGAGGCGAATGAGGCGCTGTCACTGTCCGCCCGCGTGCTCTCCCCATCGCGTCCGGCTGCCAAACGCAGCAGACCGACACAATCCGTGCGTCTTCACTTCTTTTGTCCGCCACGCGGCTCGGATCCCGCCTCAGGGGTTCGCGCCTCCTTGTCGTGCGCGTCATAAAGAAGTCTGGGGACTTTGACTAAGGTTCCCATCCCGCCTTGCCCGTTTGCATCCGTCTCACAAAAACGCCCGTGTCGGCACGCGCCCGCCCGGACGGTTGTTCGCGTCAGTAACACCGTCAGCAACGGAGTGTGAAAATTGAAACGCATGCTATTTAACGCGACCCACGCCGAAGAAACCCGCGTGGCGATCGTCGACGGCCAGAAACTCATCGATATCGACATCGAAGTTGCCGGCCGCGAACAGCGCAAATCCAATATCTACAAGGGCATCATCACCCGCATCGAACCTTCGCTCGAAGCCTGCTTCGTCAACTACGGTGAAGAACGCCACGGCTTTCTCCCCTTCAAGGAAGTCTCCCGCGCCTACTTCAAGGAAGGCGTCGACGTTCGCACCGCCACCATCCGCGAAGCGCTCACCGAAGGTCAGGAACTCATCGTTCAGGTTGAAAAGGAAGAACGCGGCAACAAGGGTGCGGCACTCACCACCTTCATCAGCCTCGCCGGCCGCTACCTCGTTCTGATGCCCAACAACCCGCGCGGAGGCGGTGTTTCCCGTCGCATCGAAGGTGAAGAACGCCAGGAACTGCGCGAAGCCATGGATCAGCTCGATCTGCCCTCCGGCATGAGCACGATCGCCCGCACTGCCGGCATCGGCCGCACGGTCGAAGAGCTTCAGTGGGACTTGAACTACCTTCTGAAACTCTGGAGCGCCATCTCGGAAGCCGCCGTACCGCAGTACGAATACAGCGAAAACGACCGCGGCCGTACCGTGACGCACTACACCACCGAATCGGTGCGCGACGGCAAGCCGCTGCGCCGCGCCAATCCGGCTCCCTTCCTCATCGTTGAGGAAAGCAACCTGGTCATCCGCGCCATCCGCGACTACTTCCAGCCCGACATCGGCGAAATTCTCGTCGACACGGACGACATCTACGATCAGGCCCGCCAGTTCATGGCGCACGTCATGCCCGATCTGGTCGGCCGAGTGAAGCGCTACCGTGAAGAAACGCCGCTTTTCTCGCGTTTTCAGATCGAACATCAGATCGAATCGGCCTATTCCCGTACCGTGCCCCTGCCCTCGGGCGGCGCTATCGTGATCGATCACACCGAAGCTCTGGTGGCTGTCGACGTGAACTCGGCTCGTGCCACACGCGGCGCCGACATTGAAGAAACCGCGCTTCGCACCAACATGGAAGCGGCCGACGAAGTCGCCCGTCAGATGCGTCTGCGCGACTTGGGCGGTCTGATCGTGATTGACTTCATCGACATGGCCGAACCGAAGAACCAGCGCCAGATCGAACAGCGTCTCAAGGAAGCGATCCGTCCCGACCGCGCTCGCGTTCAGACCGGCCGCATCAGCCGCTTCGGCCTGATGGAACTCTCGCGACAGAGACTGCGTCCGTCGCTCTCCGAAGGCAACCACGTCACCTGCCCGCGCTGCAACGGCGTCGGCGTCATCCGCGACACCGAAAGTTGCGCCATCCAGGTGCTTCGCATCCTGCAGGAAGAAGCCGCCAAGGAAGGTACGGGAGCTCTGCACGCTCAGGTCCCCGTGGATGTGGCCACCTACGTGCTCAACGAAAAGCGCGGCGAAATCGCCAAGATCGAACAGCGCTTCAAGGTGCCCGTGGTCCTCATTCCGAACATTTCCCTCGAGACGCCGCACTACCACATCGAACGTCTGCGTCTTGATGACGAACGGCTCGACGACGATCTCGCAAGCTACAAGCGCGCCGAAGATCTCTCGCCGATCGCCGATGACCCCTATGCGCTCAAGTCCGCCCGTGAAAAGGAAGAGCAGCAACGTCCCAAGCAGGTTCCCGTGATCAAGAACATCCTGCCGCGCGACGTAGCACCCACGCATACGCCGCGCGAAGAGCAAAAGCCCGCCGCTGCGGCTCCGGCCAAGACCGAGGCCCGAGAAGAAAAGGGATTCTTTGCCAAGTTGATGGCCTTCTTCGGCATTGGCGGAGAAACTGCCGAACCCAAGAAGGAAGAAGCCAAGGAAGAGCTCAAGAGCGATCGTAAGCGCAAACCGCGTCGCTCCGGCAAGGGCAAGGAAATCAAGGAGTTCAGAGAGCGCGAACGTCAGGCTCGTGAGGAAAAGGCTTCCCGCGATCCGCGTGAACGCAACAAGGCCCGCAGCGAACAGCGCCGCGCCAAGCGCGAACAGCTCAAGACACAACTGGCCACCGAAGAAGTCCAGACGACCGAAGTCACAACGTCAGTGGTCGCCGCTGAAGAAGCCCGCAGCGAAGAACGCCGTTCCCGCCGTGGCCGCAAGCCGCGCCGCGAAGAAATGTCCGCCAAGGACGCCACACCGGTGACCGCCGTCGAGCAGGAAGCCGTTGCCGCTCCCGTGGAAGACAAAGCGCAATCCGTTGCCGTTGAAACGGTTGAAACACTCGAGCCGACGACGGAAACGTCGGTTGAAAGCGTTGCGACGCAAACTGCCGCTCCCGAAACGTCTGTTCAAGCCGAACGTGAAGTCAAGCCGCGCCGTAGCCGTAAACCGCGTCAGCCGCGCCCCGAAACGGACGAACCGATCGAAGCATCCTTCGAAGCGATCCGTGCCGGTGCCGTAACCGACGAGCTGCCGCCGGTACCCGATGCGCTGCTTGAAATGCACGAAGAAATCCTTCGTGTGGAGCAGGAAGAGAAATCCGACGCGCCCGAGTCCGATGACACAACCGTGATCGAAAGCGAAAGCCGTCGCCGCCGTCCGCGCCGTCGCCGCCGTCCGACGAAGAACCTCGACACCGTATCGCTTACCGATGCCGACAGCGATGCCGCCGAGACCGCGGTCGTGACCACCACGGCAACCGCAGTCGAACCGGACCAAGCTGTGCCGTCCGCTGAACCGACCCCGACTCCCGCTCCGGTCGAAAAACCGATCGAAGAAAAGGTTGTCGATATTTCGGTCGAAAAAGCGCCGGAGGTTGTTTCCGAAGTTCCGGCCGTTGAGTCTGCAGCAAGCGACGCCGCTGCCGTAGAAACGGTTCCGGAAGTCAAAGCTGAAGTTGAACCCATTGCTGACATTGCCAAGAATCTCGCTGAGAATCTTGCCAAAGCTGGTCTTGAACAGGTCGAAACGGATGCTTCGCTTGTGACGCCGCTTTCCTACGAAGCCAAGCCGGTGGCCGGCCGCCCGCGCCCCGTGCTTGAAGTCATCGAAGAGGGCCCCCTGACCCAGATCGAAACCGATCCGAAGTTCATGGCTTAATTCCTGCCTTTTCGGCACTCGAAACCGCTTTGCGAGACTCGTTTTTCGCAAAGCGGTTTTTTATTAACAGTCATTTTTCCCAATATTGAGATCTTTCGAATTTTCCTTGCCTTTCAAGGATTTATGAGTACTTTTACCTGAGGACTTTTTGCAACACTTTTCAAGTTCGAAACCCGCGATTTTTAGGTACTTTTACCCATCTCAAAATGGCAAAGTTTGATCTCGATTAACTCCGGGCGCATTTGAGGAAAAATTTTTTTCTTCGTGCGCCCCATTTTTCCTCGTGCATCCATATACTGCGCGCACTGCAAAAAACGAAGCGGCCGAAACACACTGGCAACGCAAACCGCGGATGGTTGCAGCTACTCTACAAATCCTTCGTCGTTACGCTTTTTTAAGGAGAGGTGCGATGACGCAGCTGATCGTACTGGTTTGCATGTACATGCTGGTTTCGATCGGAATCGGGTTGTGGGCGGCTCGCCGCGTACGCAATACCGCCGATTATGCATTGGCAGGGCGTTCTCTTCCGTTGGCTATGGTGATCACGGCCACGTTTGCCACCTGGTTTGGCAGCGAAACCGTGCTCGGTCTTCCGGGTCGCTTCATCGAAGGCGGCATTGCCGGAGTCATCGAAGAACCGTTCGGCTCCGGAATGGCGCTCATTCTGGTGGGCATGTTCTTTGCCCGCAAGCTCTACAAGATGGACCTTCTGACCATCGGCGACTTCTATCGCAAGCGCTATGGAAAGAAGATTGAGCTTGCCTGCGCCATTTTCATCATTTTGTCCTATCTGGGTTGGGTAGGCGCTCAGGTCGCCGCGCTCGGTCTGGTGCTCAATCTCGTCACCGAAGGCGCCGTGAGCGTTTCGCTCGGCATGACCATCGGCACGTTCGTGGTGCTTTTCTACACCGTGTACGGCGGCATGTGGTCAGTGGCCGTGACCGACTTCTTCCAGATGATCATCATCGTGGCCGGTCTCATCGCCGTGGCGGTTTGCGCAAGCGACATGGCGGGCGGTTTCGGGCAGGTGGTGACCTTCGCCGCTTCGCGCGATCTTTTCAACCCCTGGCCAGAAATGAGCCTCAACGGTTGGCTCTTCTGGATCTCGGCTGCAATCACGATGATGATCGGCTCGATTCCGCAGCAAGACGTCTTCCAGCGCGTGATGAGTGCGCGTGACGCCAAGACGGCGGTGCGCGGTCCGATCCTCGGCGGCATGTTCTACATCCTCTTTGCATTCGTGCCGATGTTCATCGTGTGCGCGGCGGTGCTCGCCATGCCAGGCGTGGGTGAAACGCTTCTGACGACCGATCCGCAGCGACTGCTGCCCACGCTCATTCGCGACTACATGCCCTGGTGGCTGCGCGTGCTCTTCTTCGGCGCCGTCCTGAGCGCGGTCATGTCGACGGCTTCGGCCACGATGCTTGCCCCGGCCACGACGTTCGTCGAAAACGTTCTGCGCAATTTCGTGCGCATTGAAGGCCGCGAGCTTCCCTACATGCGCATGACCCTGGTGTTCTTTGCGGTGGCCGTGCTTACCTACAGCCTCTGGTTTGAAGGTACCGCCATCTACGACATGGTGGCCATGGCCTACCAGTTCCCGGTCGTCGGCGCCTTCTGGCCGCTCGTGATGGGTCTCTACTGGAAGCGTGCCACGACGCAGGGTGCATGGATGTCGATCTTTGTGGGCGGCTCCGTCTGGGCCGTACTCACCTTCACGCCGCTCGGAGAAGTCTTCCCGTCGGTGTTGGGCGGCTTCCTTGCCGCCGGCAGCGCCATGGTTGTCGGAAGCCTCCTGCCCACAGCCTCCAACGCCCGCTACCACCGCTGGCAGGCGTCCATGCAAACGTCGGTCGCTGCCGCTTCTTAAGCGTTCGATTGACGCAAAAACGCCGACCGTTGGCACCTCTACGGTCGGCGTTTGCTTGCCCGGATCCTTGTTAGCGGAACAACTCTTCCGGACGAATACCCAGATTTCCGCACTGAGCGCGCTGCATCAGGGCAGCGTCCATCAGCACCAAGGCTATGGCAGCCTCTACCACAGGCACGGCACGGATGCCCACGCAAGGGTCGTGTCTGCCTTTGGTGACCACTTCGATTTCGTTGCCCTCGATGTCCAAACTCTTTAAGGGCGTCAGAATCGAAGGTGTCGCCTTAATGGCAATACGACCGGTGATCGGCGCGCCGCTTGAGATGCCGCCTAAAATGCCGCCCGCATTGTTGCTCGCAAACCCCTGCGCGGTCATCTGGTCGTTGCCTTCGGCTCCCGTGAGCGTTGCCGCCTCAAATCCGTTGCCGATTTCGACGGCCTTGACGGCGTTGATTCCCATCAAGGCATAGGCAAGCCGAGCATCGAGCCGATCGTAGAGAGGACTGCCGAGGCCCGCCGGCACTCCCACGGCCTCGAATTCGACCGTGGCGCCGATGCTGTTTCCCTCTTTTCGTATCTTGCCGAGATAAGTTTCGACCTCGGCAATATTGCTGACATTGGCGGCAAAAAACGGATTGTTGTCGACTTCATCCCAGTTTTCCAGGGGAAGCTTCACCGTACCGATTGAGGAAACGCGCGCGCGAATCGTAATGCCGAGCTCGGTACTGAGCCACTTGCGTGCCACGGCGCCCGCCGCCACCGTCGGCGCCGTCAGACGTGCAGAACTTCTGCCGCCGCCTCTCGGATCCCGAATCCCGTATTTATTCCAATAGCTCCAGTCGGCGTGCGACGGTCGGAATTGTCTGGCCACTTCCGAGTAGTCGCGGCTTCTTTGGTCGGTGTTTTCAATTAAAAGAGCGATGGGAGTCCCCGTTGTGACACCCTCATAAACGCCCGAAAGGATCTTGACGGCATCGGCTTCCTTGCGCTGCGTCACAAACTTGCTCTGTCCCGGACGCCGACGATCCAGATCGGGCTGAATATCGGCTTCGCTCAGAGGCATCCCGGGCGGGCAGCCGTCAATCACGCAACCGATAGCCGGCCCGTGACTTTCTCCAAAGTTCGTCACCACAAAAAGCTTTCCGATGCTGGATCCTGACATGGTTGTGTACGCTCTTGAAACGAAAACGGATGCGCCTTACTGCGCTTTGCTTTCAATTTAGCGCAAAACACGTCTGCCCGACCTGACGCAGTCATGATTTTAGCCTTACCGATACTTTTCCTTGAAGACCTTTCGTCCTAGAATCCGCCTTTTGCAAACCGATCATGTGGTCGGCCCACTTTTTTTGTCTGTTTGTTCCGAGGTTTCTATGCTCAGCAAAGGTCTTCTGGCTGTCGGCCTTCTTTGCGTTTCCAACATTTTCATGACCTGCGCTTGGTATCTGCACTTAAAGCTCCAGACCATGAAGGTCATCAACTTCAGTGCTTGGCCGATCTACACCGTCGTGCTTTTTTCCTGGGCGATCGCTCTCTTTGAATACAGCTTCATGGTGCCGGCCAACCGCATCGGGTTTGAAGGCAACGGCGGCCCTTTCAGTCTCGTTCAACTCAAGATCATCCAGGAGTGCATCACGCTTACGGTGTTTGCGCTCTTCTCCGTCGTTGTTTTCCAGAACCACTTCGGCTGGAACCACTTGGCTGCCTTCGTTTGTCTCGTGATGGCGGTTTTCTTCGTGTTCTACAAATGACAACGACCTGAGCTCTTTCCGGATCTTTTCCCAATAGGCTTGGGCAAGGCTTCGAAAGCGAATTCCGAGAATCGGCAATGCAACATCAGCCGCTCAAAAAATAAGGAAGGAGCATATGCAAAAGAGGCCGTTGCTTGCCGTAGCCATTGACGGTGTCTTGTCCGCTGCCGTCACGAACAATGCCGTCGGAAAGACCTCTTCGAAAATACTGTGCTAATCGGGAAACCGTTGTCTTAAGGCTTGCTTTGGGTTGCACGGGTACACTGCGGAGCTGACAGTTTTTTCAAACAGGAACCCTCCCATGTCAGACCGCATTCAGTCCGAATGGTTCGCCGCCACGCTTGAAGACGCACTTGAAACCCTCGAAGAGGCCGTTCGTCTTCTTCGCGAAGATCCCCGCAAGGCCCAGGGCGTTCTCGAGCACGAAGTAACGCTTACCTATGCCAAGCTCAACTACGCCGTCAACACGGCTTACGACGGTCCCGCCGCGCTTGAGACCGTAGAAGACGACAATGAAATTACCGCCTGGCCTAAGTGCATGCCCTTTGCACTTCCCGCCAAAGACGCAGATTCCGAACCTTCCGCTTAAGTTTAAAAAGCCATGCAACTGCTGAAATTTGTGCCCGTTGCGGCAGCCGTTCTCACGCTTGCGGCCTGCAGCTCCGTCAACACCAAACTCGTTCACGATACGGTGCTTCCAGAATACAGTCCTGCCGCCAATATGGGCGATGTGCTCGACGTCTGGGCCGCCTGCAAAAAGGGAACTCAGAAATGGACTGAAATCAAAGAAGACGGCAAGCCCGTGGTGGTGCAGTTCGAATGTTCCGCTCAGGATTTACTGGATCTCAACAATACCATTCTGGAAAATTCCCGCACAATCAAGCGTATGCGTGAGCTCTTCGAGTTTGATGACATCAAGTACCGCGCGCAGTTTGTGGTCAAGAGCGACGGCTCGGGGTTTGATCTCGGCGGACAATACAACGACTACGTCTGGCAGGACGGCAAGAAGGCTACGCGCGAAGCCGAATTCCTGAAGCTTGCCTACGACGGCAGTCTTGCAACCGATCCCCTGCAGTACATCGACAACCCCGAAAAACTGTCGTTTACCGTGGAAAGTTATGCGCAGATCCTCGGCCCGTTCTATCTGGAGATGCGACAGGATCGCTAGTGCAATCCGACCTTCCGATACCGCAAACCCGAGATTTTCAGGTCTCGGGTTTTTCGATTCGTCAAATCGTTTTCCAGTAGGCAAGCGCCCGAATGGGCTCCTCCCTAAAGCTCCACTCATGCTCGGCTGCAAGCGTCCAGCCTGTCTTTTCGTAATACTGCCAGTTGCAGTGCGAATCGGTGTAGAGGATCACGTTCCGGATGCCGCGGCGACGCATTTCGTCAAACGTATCGTCGATCAGAAGGCGAGCCATACCCCGCCCCTGGTACAAAGGCGACGTCATCAAAAGCTTAAGCTCGCCCTGCCATTCAAAGCCTTTGGCAATCATGTCTGCCTTGAGCTTACGGTTGGCTTCGTTGATGAGATCGTTAAACTCCACGGACTCCAGACCGAAAGGCGTGCTACGCAGGCGCGATTCCATGACGGCGGCAGCCTGACGAAAAGCGCTCGGATTTTGAATCCCCTGCTCCTGCGGAGCATTTTGATAGAACACCGACCCCAGATAGGCGGCAATGTCACCGTTTTCGCGAATCACGCGCAACCGATTGCTGGCCAGAGCCGAGCCCGCAATGTACAAGTCGGAAATATCCCTTTTTTCCTGTTCGGAGCCTTCGAGCTCCCAGCCCCACAGTTCGTCAAAAAGCTTGGCAACGCCTTCAAAGTCCTGATCCTGCCAAGCGGAAATCACTGCGCTCAAACATTCACCCCGGGAATCACGTAAAAGAGGACGCTGAAAAACTGCAGCGTCGTGCCGGCAAAGACAAAAGTGTGCCAGATCGCGTGAGAAAAGGGAATTCGTTCAAAAATGTAGAAAACAACACCGACCGTATAGGCAAGACCTCCGGCCACCAGCAGCGCCAAACCGGTCGAATCAAGCGTTGAGACGAGCGGGTCAATGACAAAGACTGCTAGCCACCCCATGGAGAGATAGAGCAGACAGTTGATCCAATCGGCCTTGTGCAGCAGCACGGCCTGCAGCGAAATACCCGCAATTGCAATGAGCCACACCGCGCACAGCAGCGCGATGCCGGTGTAACCCTGAAGTGTGATCAGGCAAAACGGCGTGTAGGAGCCCGCAATCAGTACATAGATCATGGAGTGATCCAGATACTGCAGGACCTTTTTGGCTCGGGGATTGGGAATGGAGTGATACAAGGTCGAGGCGGTGTAGAGAAACACCATGCTCGCGCCGAAGATGCTCACCGCAGCCACAACCTTGGGAGAGCCCGAATACAACACGGCAAAAGCCACCAGGACGGCAAGCCCCGCAATCGAAAGCAGAGCCGCCACGCCGTGCGTTACCGCGTTGGCGATTTCTTCGCCCACGGTGTACTGCGCGACCCCGGCGGGCCGCGTCAACATCGCCTTGATTGACATGATCGGAATTCTTCTTGTTCGTTGTATTGAATCACAGGGCGAAACCGACCGAGATCTCGATCTCACGCCTTCAACGAATCTTAGAAGCGATAAATGACAACCGACGTACAGGTCAAAACGTCAGTTGGTAACAAAGCATTTCATCCGTTCGGATGATGTCCGACCGATCAAAGGATGACGGGTTCGGGTTCGAGTTCCACACCAAAGCGGTACTTGACGTTGCGTGCCACTTCTTCGGCAAGAGCTTTGATTTCGGCTCCGGTCGCGCCGCCATAGTTGACGAGGATGAGCGCCTGACGTTCGTAAACACCCGCCTGCCCCATGCGCTTGCCCTTAAGGCCGCAAGCCTCAATGAGCCAGCCCGCGGCTATTTTGGCGCGAGCTCCGCCCAAAGGGTAGCTCACAAGAGACGGCGTCTCTTCGAGCAGATGCAGCATCTTGGTGCGCGTAACCACCGGGTTTTTAAAGAAACTGCCGGCATTGGGAAGGACCTTGGGATCGGGTAGCTTGCGTGCACGCACCGCACGCACGGCCTCTTCAAGTTCCTTGGCGGATTCGGGACGGAGATCGCCGAAAATGGCTTCGAGCTCCTTGTACCCGTAAACGGGGTTAAACGTCTTTGAGAGCGCAAAAAGAACGGATGTGACGATCAGATTCTTTTCGGTCGTCTTAAAGCGACTTGCGCGATAACCGTAGTCGCAATCTTCGGCCGACAACACGCGCATGGCTCGGCGATCGGGATCGAAGCATTCGACTTCAACGATATGCTCGGCCACTTCAACGCCGTAGGCGCCGATGTTCTGCACCGCCGCACCGCCGACCGTGCCGGGAATTGCCGCCAGATTTTCAATGCCGTACCAACCGCTTTCAATTGCATGCCGCACGAAATCATCCCATACGATGCCGGCCGACACCTTGACGAAATAGAATCTGTCGTTTTCGTCCGTCACCTCGATCGTGCCGCCATTCATGTGCAGCACGAGACCTTCGAAGTCCTTGGTAAAGAGCGTATTCGAGCCGCCTCCGAGCACAAATCGGGGAAGCTGCCCGTAGCGCGGATCGGCAAGCACCGAACGAATGTCCTCGGGCGTGCAGACTTGGGCGAAATATTGCGCGCTGACATCAACCGCAAATGTGTTGTAGGACTTAAGACTGACGCTCTTTTCAACGGTGGGCATAAAACTCCCTCAATCTGCTATGGATCGATCTTCTTTTGCCCGATTATAGGCGGTCAACGGGATGGCACTTTTGCAAATGTCCGCCCCTGAAACACTTGGTTTCGCTTAAGACAGAGCCGCTTCGATCTTGGCACGAACATGTGCCGGATCGAGACCACTGCGGGTCATCAGCACTTCGGTGTTGCCGTGATCTATAAAGGCGTCGGGAATGCCGAATATGAGCGTACGCGTCGTTTGACCGGCCTCGCTCAAGACTTCGAGCACGGCAGAACCCGCGCCGCCCGCCTTGATGCCCTCTTCGGCAGTCACCAGCAAGTCATGCTCGGCAGCGGCCTTGAGCACCGCTTCTTCGTCAAGAGGCTTGACAAAGCGCATGTCGACGAGCGTTGCGTCAAGCGCCTCAGCTACTTCAGTCAGGCGCCAGACCATGGAACCGAAGGCCAGAATCGCCACGCGCTTGCCCTTGGGGGCCGAAGTCGTCCGCACTGTCTTGCTCTTGCCGATTTCGACCGTCTCAGTGTCGGCCGTGACTTCCGCCCCAGGTCCTGTTCCTCGCGGGTAACGCACAGCCACCGGCGTTTGCAGTGTCCAAGCGGTGTTCAACAGCAAACGCATTTCGTTTTCGTCGCTCGGCGTGATCACCGTCATATTAGGCAACGACCGCAGGAATGCAATGTCAAAGAGGCCGTGGTGCGTGCGTCCGTCGGCACCCACCAAGCCCGCGCGATCGATCGCAAAGAGCACCGGCAGATTCTGGATAGCAACATCGTGCACGATCTGATCGTAGGCGCGCTGTGCGAACGTCGAATAGATCGCCACCACCGGGTGAATGCCCGCACAGGCCAGCCCCGCGGCAAACGTCACTGCATGCTGCTCGGCAATGGCCACATCGCGGTAGCGTTCGGGAAATCTCTTTTCGAATTCCACCAGACCGGAGCCTTCGCGCATCGCAGGCGTAATCGCATAAAGCGTCTTGTCACGTTCAGCTGTGTCGCAGATCCAGTCTGAAAACAGTTGCGTGTAGGTTTTCTTCGGGGGTGCGGCAGACGGTTGAATGCCCACGACAGGATCAAACTTGCCCACACCGTGATAGAGCGTCGGATCGTCTTCGGCAGGCTTATACCCTTTTCCCTTCTTCGTCTTGACGTGCAAAACGATCGGACCGTCAAGCGCCTTCAGGTTCTTGAGAAAGCTCACAAGCCCGGTCACGTCGTGACCGTCAATCGGACCGAAGTAATTGATGTCAAAACTTGAAAAGAGCGTCGAGGGCGGCGACAGAAAATTGACGGTCTGCTTTTCCACTCGCTTGGCAAAGTCCCACAGGAGCGGCACGGGCTTGAGGATGGACTTCGAGATCTCACGGGCCTTCCAGACGGGCGCCGTGCTCACGAGTTTGGCCAGATGACCCGACAGCGCTCCTGCCGGAGGCGAAATCGAGTGGTCGTTGTCGTTGAGAATGATAAGTAGCTTGAGGTCCTTCTTGTAGACACCCGCGTGATTCAGCGCTTCCACGGCCATACCACCCGTAAGAGCACCGTCACCGATCACTGCGATGTGCCAGCGGTCCTTCTTGCCATTGAGGCTGTCAGCAACAGCCATACCGAGTGCGGCAGAAATTGATGTCGAGGAATGCGCCGTACCGAAGGCGTCGTACGGGCTTTCGCTGCGCTTCGGAAACCCGGAAATGCCGTCGGTCTGGCGCAGCGTGGCCATCGCATCGCGCCTGCCGGTGAGAATCTTGTGGGCATAAGCCTGGTGGCCAACGTCCCAAACAATGGCGTCTTCGGGGGTGTTGAAAACGTAATGAAGCGCGATTGCCAATTCCGTGGCACCGAGCGAACTCGACAAGTGACCGCCCGTCTTGCTGACGCTTTCGACCATGAAATCGCGAAGTGCGCGCGCGAGCACCGGAAGCTCTTCGACGGGAAGCTTGCGCAGATCGGCCGGAGAATTGATCGACTCCAGCATTTCCTTTCGTTCGTCAGGCGTGAGCATGCGCACCACCTGCGTCGTATCTCGCTGATCCATCAATATTTCCTGTTGGTCACAAAAGCGGCGGCGCCGGCCAAAAGACGAAGTGCCATATCTTCAAAACAGCCTTTGGCAGCCAGTATCTGCAGAGCCGCTCCGGCTTCGTGTTCCATTTCGCGGGCGAGTTTGCGAGCCGCGTCAAGCCCCATCAGCGAGACGAACGTGGGTTTGTCGTGGGCGTCATCCTTGCCGGAAGTTTTACCGAGCGTCGCCGTGTCGGCCGTGACGTCCAAAATGTCATCAATCACCTGAAAAGCCAGTCCCAGAGCCTTAGCGTAACGATTGAGTTCGAACTCAGCGGCGGCAAAAAGTTCCGGCTTGCCGGCAAGCGCGCCCATTCGAACGCTAGCCAGAATCAGAGCGCCCGTCTTGAGACTGTGCATATGGCGCAATGAAGCCTCGTTGAGGCTCTTTCCTACGCTCAGAAGGTCAATTGCCTGCCCGCCGCACATGCCATCGCGCCCGCTCGAATAGGCAAGCTCCTGCATGAGCCTAACCTTGACGGCGGGAGCCACCTGCGTTCGGGCAATGCGCAGGAAAGCTTCGGGCTGAAGCGCGTCGCCCGCTAGCATTGCCACCGCTTCGCCGTATTTCACGTGAGCCGTGGGTTTGCCGCGCCGCAGGACATCGTTGTCCATGGCGGGCATATCATCGTGCACCAGAGAGTATCCGTGAACGTATTCCACCGCGAGCGCAAGTTCGTCCAGATCGCTTTCACGCGCCTGCGTCAGACGACCGGCTGCGTACACAAGCATGGCGCGCATTCGTTTGCCGCCGTCCAAAACAGCATAACGCATCGCTTCGGTGAGCGTTCCGAGACTGCCCTCGCGCGCATCCAGCGCCGCTTCGGCGACACCTTCGAAATGCCCGCGTTGTTCTCGAGACCAAACCTCAAATTCGGCTTTGTCAGCTTCCATCACAGCAACACCTCCCTATTGCAAAGCCGTCGTGTCGCCCGAGCCGTTGTTTTGAGCTTCCAGTTTGCGAACGCGAGTCTCGGCATCTTCGAGCTTAGCCCGGCACAGATTCACCAGTTCGGTTCCGCGCGTATAGGCTTCCACGCTCTCTTCGAGAGCAAGCTTGCCCTCTTCCATCTTGCGGACAAGAGCTTCGAGTTCAGCCATCGCCTCTTCAAAAGTCGGTGTTTTCTCGTTTGCAGTCTGGGTCATAGCAGAAGCGGTGTTGTCGGTGAACAATTCACTCGAAAACGACACCGTATCCATCTCCGTTTTTTTTCGAATTGTCGAGCGAGCCGCTTGAAAAAAGCCCACGACTCGCAACTTAGTCTTTGGATTTTATCTCACCGTGCTTTTCTTGACCTGAAAAATACCCCGCTTCCCGATTATGCGGCTTTCAGAGCTTTGCCGCATGGAAATTTCCTTCACTAGTCTTGCGAACTTCTTCGCCAATGCACTGCGATACAATGCGGCGCAACCTACTGAAGAACAAAAAGAAAATGCGCATCTCCTTCCAACCGGTCGACAATCCCGACAAAGTCAACACACACCTGCTCTCCTGGCTTCTGGCGGCCTGTTCCATGATCGGCCCGTTTGCCACCGACATGTACCTGCCGAGTTTCCACCAAATGGCTCAAGCCTTCGGCTCCGATCTGGCAGGTGTCCAAATGACGCTTTCCTCTTACCTCGCGGGTTTTGCCGTCATGACGCTTTTCTATGGAACCATTTCGGACATGTTCGGCCGTAAGCTCACGATGGTCACGGGCTTCTTGTGTTTTTCGGCCTCAAGTCTCGGCGCTGCCACTTCCGATTCTCTCTCGATGCTTGTTCTCTGGCGTTTGTGTCAGGGCATTTTTGCCGGCTGCGGCATGGTGATCGGAATGGCCGTCATTCGTGACCTTTTCGGCGGGCCGAAAGCACAGATGCTGATGGCCTACGTATCCATGGTCTTCGGTTTTGGCCCGGCGCTGGCTCCGGTAATCGGCGGCATCGTCGCCACCCACCTTTCCTGGGAAAGTCACTTCTATATTCTGACCTTCATCAGCGCAGTTCTTGCAGTTCTTTGTCTCTTGTTTCTGCCCGAGACGCTGCCCAAGGGAAAACGCATGTCGCCCCGCCTGGGAACACTACTTTCCAACTACGCCTCGGCGGCGCGGCACGGTGCCTTTATGACAGCAAACACTGCGCTTGCCGTAGCCTTTCTGGGACAGGGCGTTTTCATTGCCGGAGCGGCGGACTGGTGCGTGGAAGTCATGCGTTTGTCGCCAGATGAATTTTGGAAACTCTTTTTGCCGATGGTCTCCGGCACCGTCATCGGCAGCTGGATTTCGGCTCGCATTGCCGGCCGTCTGAGCACACAAGGAACAATCCGAGTGGGCTTTTGCGTGATGTTTGCCGCTGGCGTCTTTGCCTTGTGCACCATGTCGGGCTTGTTGCCCGAAGGCATCGTCTGGGCTGTTCTGCCCTTGATGATCTACACCATCGGCATTGGTATCGTTCGTCCGGGCATGGCCCTGATTGCCATGGACTTCTTGCCGCAATCCCGAGGTCTGGCCGCATCCATGCAAAGCTTCGTGCAGACGATTTTCTTTGCGCTGTGTTCCGCATTGCTGGTGCCTTTGATCTTCGGTAACGGCGCACTTTACGATCTGGCAATTGCAGGTTTCGGGCTTCTGACAATCTCTCTGTGGCTCATCGCCATGAACATGCGGCTGCATAAGTCCGCGCAAAAACAACCGTGAATTCCTTTTCTAGACATGAAAAAGGCGCATCGGCATTTTCGCCTTTGCGCCTTTTTCGTCACTTCAGCAGAACCTCTTCCGAGGTCCGATCACAAGCAGATTAGTACTTGTCGAAGTATTCCTGAAGCTTCTTGACGTCCTTGGTCTTCGTCAGACCCAACTGCAGCAGGACGCGAGCCTTCTGCGGGTTGAGCGTGCCGGAGGACAGGAAGCCGTACTTGGCGTCGTCAACTTCAGCGTCCTTGGTGGTGGCGCCCGTCGGAACGCGAGAGCTACGAACCACGGCAATGCCGCTCTTGGCAGCCTTTTCAAGGATCGGGAAGATGCTCTTGTGGATGTTGCCGTTACCGACACCGGCGTTCACGATACCGGCGTAACCGGCGTCAACCAGAGCCTGAGCCTGGATGCCTTCCACGCCACCATGGTTGTAGACGATGCCAACCTTCGGAAGCGTTTCGATCTTGGAAACGTCAAACGGGGTCTGGTAGGTGTGCGGACGCAGCGAGGTGGATTCGTACGTCACCTTGTTGTTGAAGATCGTGCCGACCTTACCGAAGTTGGCGGCGACGAAGGTTTCGGGCTGAACCGTGTTGGACTTCATCAAGTCGCGGGCGCCGACAACGATGTTGTTCATGGCAACCACAACACCCTGCTTAGCCGTTTCCTTCGTGGCGGCCGTCAGAACAGCGTTGTAGAGGTTACGGGGACCGTCAGCACCGAGACCGGTGGAGGGGAGCATGGCGCCAACGAGCACCACGGGCTTCTTGCACTTGACAGTCAGGTTCAGGAAGTAAGCGGTTTCTTCCATCGTGTCCGTGCCGTGCGTGATCACGAAGCCGTCGACCTTGCTGCAGTCAGCGTTGATGGTCTTGGCGAGCTTGAGCCACACGTCGTCGGTCATGTCCTGCGAACCGATCTGAACAACCTGCTTGGGAGTAACCACAGCGATGTCAGCAAGCTGCGGAACAGCGGCAACCAGATGGTTGACGCTCACCTTACCGGCCGTGTAAGCGGAACCCGTTGCCGAATTGCCGGAACCGGCAATCGTGCCGCCCGTGGCGAGCACTTCGATCTGCGGCAAAGAGGCAGCCATGGCGGCACCGCAAGCGGTAGCGATAGCAGCGGCAAGCAGAGACTTCTTAACCAAGCGCATTTTTGTTTCTCTCTCTCAAAAAAATGTTTTGGTGAGTATTCACACGCCTGCGAACACCGACAGAGTCCTGTCGCAAACCGCGGGCATATGAAATTTATTCAGTTTCGCTTCGAACTCTTAACTAATGTGTCCTACGCAAAACTACTTAGTGAATCTAAAGCACGGGATCTACTTCGTTTTGTTAAATCAGTATCAGTTCTTGATAGAAATCAAAAATGCAAATTCCCGTACTGATTTTCTTAGAAATTTTTTCGTGTCGGAAAATTTTTTTTCAAAACCGCTTGACAGAAGCGATTACACCTGTAAAATGCGCATTCTCTTCGAGAGAACGCGGGAGTAGCTCAGTTGGTAGAGCGCAACCTTGCCAAGGTTGAGGTCGCGAGTTCGAGACTCGTCTCCCGCTCCAATTTCTTCCATTTCCCGTAGAAGACATTCGATTGTGTACACGCTTTGTTCGTGGGACAATGCGCTTGTTTGTGTCTGCTCGCCTTTTTTCCGATGTCGCTTTCTCAACGTGCCTACTGCGGCCGCTTCGCCCCTTCTCCGACCGGCCCGCTTCATTTCGGCAGTCTAGTCTGCGCTCTGGCTTCCTTTTTGGATGCGCGCGCGCACAACGGCACCTGGTTGATTCGCATCGAAGACATCGATCCCCCTCGTGACGTTCCCGGAGCCGATCAAGCCATTCTGAAAACGCTTGCCAGACTCGGGATGACTTCCGACATTCCAGTTGTCAGGCAAAGCCAACGTTACGCGCTCTACGAAGAGGCTTTACGCCGGCTCAGCCAACAGGGACTCGTCTACGGATGCGCATGCTCGCGCAAGGAAATCGCCGCAGTCCAAACCGAGCTCGGACTTCCTTCTCACGTCTACCCCGGCATCTGCCGCAACGGAACGCACGGCAGACCGGCTCGGTCGCTTCGCATCCGAACCTCCAACGAAGTTGTCGGTTTCACCGATCGTCGCTGCGGCTCTTTTTCCGAAAACCTGGAACGCGACGTCGGTGACTTCGTGATCAAGCGAGCCGACGGTCTGTGGGCCTATCAGCTTGCCGTGGTTGTTGACGACGCCGAGCAGGGCATCACGGACGTCGTGCGCGGCGAAGACCTCCTTGACAACACGCCCCGCCAGATTTTTCTTCAAAGAAAACTCGGATACCCCACGCCGCAGTATCTGCACATTGCTCTGGCCCTTGACGGACACGGGCAGAAGCTTTCCAAACAGACCCATGCTCCCGCCATTGACAACGAAGATCCGCTGGAGCTCTTGAACGCTGCCGCCATACATCTCGGATTAGGTTCTCTGAACGCAAAAACACCGCAGGCGTTTTACGCTGCGGCGCAGGAATACTGGGCTGAAAAGTACCTCTACTGAGGCTTACTCCTTCCACGGTACCGGGTGCGGGAAGATGCGATTCAGAAGCGCTCGGATGAGCACCTTTTCATCGTCGCCCGGCGTGCCGAAGGTGGCTTCGGGCAACTTTTCCGTTGCCTGAGCTTCGTATCGGCTTCCGTGCACGATGCGCACGTAATCAAGCTTGCCCTCGACAATTCGATCGTTCCAGCCGCCCACCGTGAAGTCGAACTTCAGACAGCGCGTGCAGCTTTCGTCGAACGTCTTCACTTCATGCACTTTAAAGCCCTTCTCCAGGAGCATCTGACGCACGGACAACCGCAACGATTCGTTGCCGTGCGGCGTCACGCTCACGCACACTACCTGAGCGGCATTGTCGTCAAAACGATATTCATATGGGCTTTGGCCTGCGAATTGCTGACATCCGGCCAAAGCGATCGTCACGACAGGAACAAAGAATTTAAGAACTCTGCGCATGCAGTCAATCAATCACGTAAAAATCAACGAATGCGGATATTACAGCGCCTCGGATGGACGTGCACGAAAAGAATTTGAATTCCAATTCAGATCACTCACAATTATGCCGAACGCGTAAGCGTTGTAATGTGCGCGACCGCACTTCTTGCAAGACTGCGGATGTCGTAACCCCCTTCCAGAATGCTCACAAGCCGCCCTCCGCAAACGGCGCGCGCCACACGCATGACCTCGATGGTCATAAAGGAGTAGTCAAATTCCGTAAGCTTGAAGAGCGCCTGCTTTTCATCTCGGTGCGCATCAAACCCGGCGCTCACCAGAATAAGTTCGGGCTTGAAGCTCAAAAGCTTCGGAATCCAAATGTCGTTGACGACACGAAGCACATCCGTGCCATCACTGCCTTCCGGCATCGGAGCGTTGATGATGTTGCTCGCTTGAGCCGGCTGCAATCCGAATGGAAACGCCGTTTCCTGATAAAGACTGAAAAGCGCGATGCGCTCGTCGCCCTTGATAATGTCTTCCGTTCCGTCGGCGCGATGCACATCGAAATCCACAATGGCAACGCGCTTTAGGCCGAGAACGTCGAGGGCGTGAAGCGCTGCACAGGCTACGGAGTTGATCAGGCAAAAGCCGTGCGCGAAATTACGACCCGCATGATGCCCGGGCGGACGCACGCAGGCAAAGGCGTTTCGAATGGTACCCGCACAGACCTGACGTACCGCCTCGATGGCGGCGCCTGCGCTTTTAAGCGCCGCTTCAAAGCTCAGCTCATTTATGAAGGTATCTTCGGAGATTTGCTTTTCTCCGGTTCTTTGGGCCTCACGACTGGTTTGTTCCAGTTCCTGTACATAGCTCTTGTCATGCGCACGCAAAACATCTTCCAAAGAGGCCGGAGCGCTCGGCAGTACAGTCACGACACGCGACAGCCCCATCGCAAGCATGCGGTCTTCGATCGCATCAATGCGTTCGGGAGACTCGGGAGAATCCGGCCCCTGCTGATAGCTGTGACACAAGTCGTGCGTAAAAAATCCGGTGGGCAAAAGCGTCTTCCTTTTTTCAGTCCTGGAGTTTCTTTAACTTATTGTAGGGTATTGCGGGCCCTCGGAAAAATCAAAGCGCGCCTCGACTTTCGTCAAAAGCGCGCTTGATACGCTGTTACTTCGCCTTACTGAGGCGGCAACCGTTTAGTAGTTCGTCTTGCGAACTTCAAAGAAGCTCTGAGCGTAGTGGCAAACCGGGCAAACATCCGGAGCGGCATTGCCGACAACGATGTGGCCGCAGATGCGGCATTCCCACATCGTCATTTCACCCTTTTCAAACACCTGCTTCATCTGAACGTTGTTCAGAAGCTTGCGATAGCGTTCTTCATGGGTCTTTTCAATGGCGGCGACCAAACGGAACTTAGCAGCGATTTCCGGGAAGCCTTCTTCTTCGGCAGTCTTCGCGAAACCGGCGTACATATCGGTCCATTCGTAGTTTTCGCCTTCGGCTGCAGCCTGGAGATTGGCTGCCGTGTCGCCGATGCCGCCCAAGAGATCAAACCACAGACGGGCATGTTCCTGTTCGTTGCGAGCGGTCGACAGGAAGATTTCCGCGAGCTGTTCGTAGCCTTCGCGACGAGCGACTTCAGCAAAGTACGTGTACTTGTTGCGGGCCTGGGATTCACCGGCAAATGCGGTGGCAAGGTTTTCTGCCGTCTTAGTGCCCTTCAGGCGGTTGTCGCCACCCGCAGCAGGAGCTTCCTGGACTTCTTCAAAAACTTCAACACCCTTGTGGCAAAGCGGGCAAACGAAATCAGCGGGCAGCTCATCGCCTTCATAGATGTAGCCGCAAACCTTGCAACGGAACTTCTTCATGGGAGTATCTCCTGCGTTATTCGAGTTATTTAAAAGCGTCCCCATGCGAAGAGCCGATCTGCCTTTTCTGGTTTTGGGGATACCCGACAGCTCGTCGCTTGGAACGCTTACATCCTATTGGTTGGCAATTGTATGCTAAAAACCGGACAAAACTTCGCTGATAGACAAAAGCAAAGAAAGCTATAAAACCGACCGAACAACAACGCTTAACGAATGCCGGCCTGAGCCCAACTCCCAGAGCGATCCGGGGTAAATTTTTTGTCCTAAGATGCACGCAGGCCCCGGAAGCCGAAGCGTCCGAGGCCTTTTACTTACGCGCCTAGCAGAGCAAGAACAGGATCAGGAAAATCAGGATTTTCACGACCCGCCTTGCTATACTAGCGGAAGAAGATTTGTGTTCCATTTATCAATCTTCCTTTAAGCGGCTCGGTGCTACCAACACCCGAGCCGTTTTGCTACGGTTTTGTCCCGACGACTGGATGGCTACCGCAGCAAAATCACCCAATGCTTGCCGAGTAATGGAACAAACCTCGGACAGACAATTCCTGAAATTCTACACAGTCCCCTACCCTTCCACCATGCTATCGAGGCGCTTGGCAATGTCCTCCGACTTCGGACGGTAGTAGCGCTGCAGCATCTTCAAATTTTTGTGCCCAGTCTGACGAGCGAGGGACAGAAGATCAAGGCGCGGTGCTCCGGTCTTCGGATCAGGGCTCGCCGCCCACGTCGCAAAAGTCGCACGGCTGTCGTGGAAGTTGAGACCTTCGCGGATGACACGCCCGGCGGAATCGAGTTCCGGGCCAAGCCCTGCCTTGTCTCGAATCTTGCGCCACAAAGCGTCTCTCGTGGCGTCGCTCAATGCTCCGAAAAGTTTCGGCTTATCCCCCAATTCACGAACCAGATTGATGATTCTCAAGGCTTCCGAGCTCAAAGCAACGTCTCGGCGGCTATCAGTTTTAGTCACCTCATGCGGCAGATGGATCACCGCCCCATCGATCCACGCCTCTTCGATGCGCAGAATCTCCCCCGAGCGCATCCCAGTTTTGCAAGCCAGCAAGAAGGCTGCCATCGTCAGCTACAGCTTGTCTAAAGGCACAGACTTCCCATCCCATCCACTGGCTACGAGCAGAGCCTCGATGTCTTCATCCGAGGCCGTACGCTCACGATGCTCCGCGGGCTTGGGCAGAACGACACCAATGCAGGGATTCTTTGAGATAAGCCCCGACTTCACAGCCAAATTAAAAGCAGCCGAAAGCGTTTGAATTTCTTTGTGCGCTGTAGCCGGCGCCAAGGTTCCAATGTATTTTTGCGACGGTTCTTTGAGACGCTCGTCGAAATACTTCTGCAGGTCCTTGTACGTGATCTGGCCAATCTTCAGCGCGGCAAATGGGCGCAGCAGGAATCGGTTGATTCGCAAAACCTCTTGCTTTGCACCACGCTTCTTTCGCGACTCGGAGTCTCGGTAGGAGATCAGCCAATCTGCCACCGTGACCTTGTTGCTCCGTTGCTCCGGAGTCAGAGTCAGCATAGCCGCATACTTCCTTGCCTCTGCCGCGGTCTTGAAATTTTTTTGCCTTTGCCGCCCGTCTTCTCGCCAGACAACCCGATACCGTCCGTTCGGAAGTTTGGAAATGCCCGCCATTTTTGTCCCCTAAAACTGTCTGGCCAAATGGAAATCAGCCAGCAAATAGCCAGCATTTAATCGGATTATGCCGACCGAGGACAACAAAAAACCCCGATAAATCGGGGGTATGCCGAGCTATGCGGAATATATATGGTGCGGATGGTCGGACTCGAACCGACACGCCTTGCGGCGTCAGAACCTAAATCTGGTGCGTCTACCAATTTCGCCACATCCGCGCAAATCGGAGCGCGCATTGTACCTGAAAGCAGTTTACTTGCGCGCTCAATTATCAGAGCAGATTATTTGCCGCTTTCCTTATCCTGGCAGCAGCACTGGCCTTCACCGTGGTGATGATGACCTTCACCGCCACAGCAGCATTCGCCTTCACCATGATGATGGTGGCCTTCACCGCCACAGCAGCATTCGCCTTCACCGTGGTGATGGTGACCTTCGCCGCCACAGCAGCATTCGCCTTCACCGTGGTGATGGTGACCTTCGCCGCCGCAGCAGCATTCACCTTCATCGTGGTGATGATGTCCGCCGCAACCACAGCCACATTCACCCTCCTCGTGATGATGGTGACCGCCGCAGCCACAGCCGCATTCACCCTCTCCATGATGGTGATGATGGCCGCCGCAACCACAGCCGCAACCGCCGTGGTGAGGACGAGGCAACGGAACGGGAGTAAACGGTTCCTGAGCTGCCGTAACAGTCAGACCCACGCTTTCGAGCATGGCCTTGTACTGTTCGATGCCGGCCACGGCAAAACCGTCTTCGGTCTGAGCAACACGCACGCCGCGAGCAGTCAGGGCGTAGACGGCTTCCTGCATCAGGTCGAGGTCGCCCGTGACCTTGAAGATCGTTTCCACCGGAGCTTCGATCTTGTAGAAGCCACCGTTTTCGTCAACGAGAACGTCACCAACCTCCAAAGGACGAACTTCGCCCAAAGCATTTTCGATCGTCTGATCACCGACAACGAAAGTTTCGGGCAGCTTGATACGTTCGAGGAACGCCAGAGCAATCGGCTTGGCACGGTCAAGAATCGGCTTGGCAGGTTCACTGTCGAGCGAAAGAAGTTTCGTGATGCGCATTGTTAGGATTTCTCTAAAGAATGGATTTCAGGAAAAAAAAATATCGGTAATACGCCGTCGGGCAACGCCGATCTTTTTTTAAGTGTGCAAAAGTCTAACAGAGGCTGACTGCTTTCTGGTTAACCCAAAATGACGGCCAAAGCGTCGGTTAACCGATCCACTGCCTTCACATCAAGTCCTTCGATCGGAGTTTTGGGTGCATTGGCTTTGGGAATGATCGCCATGGAAAAACCGAGTTTGGCCGCTTCCTTAAGTCGGTCCTGTCCCCGAGGTATCGGTCGTATTTCGCCGGTTAGGCCGACCTCGCCGAAAATCACGGTGCCCGCCGGCAGGGGGCGATCCGACAGAGAACTTGCCACGGCCATCAGCACGGCCAAGTCGCTGGCCGGTTCCGTGATCTTGACGCCGCCCACAGCGTTTACAAACACGTCCTTTTCAAAGCAGGAAATGCCGGCGTGGCGATGCAGCACCGCCAAAAGCATAGCCAGACGCTGCGCGTCCAGCCCGACGCACAAACGTCTCGGTGCGGGTGAATGGGATTCGTCGGCCAGAGCCTGGATTTCCACCAGCAGAGGGCGTGAACCCTCCTGGGTCACCATGACGACGCTTCCGGCCACATCGTTGCGATGTTCCGACAGGAAAATGGCCGAAGGATTGGAAACGGCGCGCAGACCGCGGTCGGTCATCGCAAAGACACCGAGTTCGTTGACGGCACCGAAACGATTTTTGAAAGCGCGAATCAGACGGAAGTTGCTGTGGGTGTCGCCTTCAAAGTACAAAACCGTATCGACGATGTGCTCAAGCACGCGGGGTCCGGCGAGAGCACCGTCCTTTGTCACATGTCCCACGAAGATGAGCGCGGCACCGGTGGTCTTGGCCAATCGAGTCAGTCGAGCCGAACATTCCCGAACCTGCGTAACGCTGCCCGGAGCCGATTCCAGATCCGAGCTGTAGAGCGTCTGAATGGAGTCGATGACAACAAACTGCGGTTTGGAGGCGGAAATCTCAGCCTCAATGCGCTCAAGCTCAATTTCGCTCATGAGCCTCATGCCGCTGGGGTCCAGCCCAATGCGCTGCGCACGCAAAGCAACCTGCGATGCGGATTCTTCGCCCGACACGTAAAGGGCCGTTTTGCCAAGACGCACCATGCGCGCAAGGACTTGCAGCAACAACGTGGACTTGCCGATGCCGGGGTCGCCGCCGATCAAACCCACGCCACCGGGAACCAGCCCGCCGCCGGTCACGCGATCAAACTCGCCGATGCCGGTCAGAATGCGCGGGACTTCACTCGCCTGAACCTCGGCAAGATCAACCACACCTTCGCCGTCGGCCAGAGACGTCTGACGACGCGATGCGGCAAAACGGGACTGAGAGGCCGTCGGTTCACGGAACTCACGCATTGTGTTCCAGGCGCCGCAGTGCGGGCATTTACCTTGCCATTTGACAGTAGAGCCGCCGCATTCGGAACAAACGTAATGGGTTCTTGCTTTTGCCATCGAGCGAGTCGCTTAATCGGAGATCACGGGAACGCGGCTGGCCACGGCGCAAAGCAATTCGTATCCGATCGTGCCGCAGCGGCTTGCCAAGTCGTTGACGGGAATGTGTTCCCCCCACAATTCCACACGACTGCCTACGCGGGCTTGCGGAATATCGGTGACGTCAATGGTGAGCATGTCCATCGAAACGGCACCGGCCAGGGGAGCGATCTTGCCTTCCACCCAGGTCGGAGAGCCGTCGGGCATGGAACGCGGATAACCGTCGGCGTAACCGCAGGCAACCACCGCCAGGCGCGTCGGGCGCTTTGCTATCCAGCGGCTGCCGTAGCCCACGGCCTCTCCCGGCTCAATTTCACGCACGGAAATGATGTCCGCGCTCAGTGTCATTGCGGGTTTCAAGCCGAGCTGCTCGGAAGTCACGGAAGCGTCGGGACTCACACCGTAGAGGACGATGCCGCCGCGCACACCAACGCCGCCCACCTGCGGGTGCAAAAGCGTCGCAGCGGAATTGGCCATGCAAGCGTCGTAGTCTGCCAAAAGCGGCTTCATGCGCTCGAGCTGCTTGGCGACCGTCACCGGCCCTTTGCCGTCGAAGTCCTGTTCGGCATTGGCAAAGTGCGTCACGATGTCAACGACCTTGACTCCTTCGATGGCGTTGATTTCTTCAATCACGGCCGCTGCCTGATCAGGCAGAAAACCCAAACGGTTCATGCCGGAATTGACCTTCAGGTGAACCTTGAGGTTGGTGTGGCTCGTTTTCTTAAGCAGTTCAATCTGCCAGCGGGAGTGCACCACAGGCTCGACGTCGAGCCGTTCAAGTTCTGCAATATCCCCTTCGTCGAAAAAACCCTCGATCATGAGGATTCGCTTTGTCCAGCCCGCCGCTCGCGCTCTCTGCGCTTCCCGCACTTCAATCAGCGCCAGACCGTCGGCCTGCGCAAAGCCTCTGACGGCGTTTTCCAACCCGTGTCCGTAGGCATTGGCCTTGACGACCGCCCAAAGCGTACGTCCCTGCGCCGCCTCCCTCATGCGGGCGATGTTGTGCTGCAGTGCCTCGAGGTGAATCAGTACGGAAATTGGTCTTGGCATTTACTTCTCGATGTTTTCTCGGAGGCGTCAGAAGCCTCCCGCTTTGCTCTGTATCAGTCTTTTTTAGTTGCCGGCAACGTTGCTCGGAACTCAAAGCTGAAATCCTACTCGAACGGCACCGAATCGGAAACTGCGGAAATGTGAATTGCCGAACTTTGCAACACTCTGAGGTCTTGGGCAGACAAGTCGCGGAAGTCTTCCATTTCGGGCACTCCGATAACCGGACAGCATCAAAAGTCACAATTTTTCTTGCTGCCGCTTTCACAGGCTCAATGCTAAACTGCGGCCACGACAATGATCCCGGATGCTCCGTCCGGATTCGAGAGATTCTGACGATACTTTTTATGAAGCGCGGTTTCTACAACATTTTGGCGGCACAGTTCCTATCGAGTCTTGCAGACAACGCACTGCTGATCGCCGCCATTGCGCTTTTGGCCAGCATTCAGGCGCCAGACTGGATGACGCCTCTGCTAAAGCTCTTCTTTGTTTTAAGTTATGTGGGACTGGCCGCCTGGGTCGGCATCTTCGCCGATCTGATGCCCAAGGGCCGCGTGATGTTCATTACCAATGCGGTCAAAGTCTTTGGCTGTCTGCTCATGCTTTTCGGCTCCCACCCGCTTCTGTCCTACGCCGTCGTCGGCATCGGCGCAGCAGCATATTCTCCTGCCAAGTACGGCATTCTCACCGAACTTCTTCCACCGGAAAAACTGGTTATCGCCAATGGCTGGATCGAAGGTCTGACGGTCGTATCCATCATTCTGGGCGTTGTGTTGGGCGGCGTTTTGATCAAGCCTGAAGTGGCGGGTTATATTCTTCAAACCTTCCACCTGCCTGCAATCGGTCTGGATACCGATCCCGAAGCGGCTCTCTTTATCGTCGGCATCGTCTACGCACTTGCCGCCGCCGTCAACCTGACGATTCCCGACACGGGCGTTCGTTACGCGCGCCCCAACTTCGAGCCGATCGCCTCCATCAAGAATTTCTTCCAGTCCTGCTCTTTGCTCTGGCACGACAAACTCGGGCAGATCTCACTTTCGGTCACCACGCTCTTTTGGGGCGCGGGCGCCGTGCTTCAGTTTCTCGTTTTGAAGTGGGCCGAACAAGCACTCGGCATGCATCTTTCCGACGGCGCCATTCTTCAGGCTGTGGTGTCGATCGGTATTGCTCTCGGTGCCGTAGGTGCAGCAGCCTTCATTCCGCTTAAAAAGTCGCTCGTTGTTCTTCCGATGGGCGTAGCCATGGGGCTCGTCGTTGGCGGCGCAAGCTTCTACGACCAAAGTCTCATTCCCGGCGTCGTTGAGATCTTCGGCTTTGAAATCCGCAACGCTGTGATCGGTGCCTGCGGCATCATGATCGCCGTCGGCGTTCTCGCCGGCTTCTTCGTGGTTCCGATGAACGCACTGTTGCAGCACCGTGGCCACGTGCTCATGAGCGCCGGCCGCTCGATCGCCGTGCAGAACTTCAATGAAAACCTCTCCATCCTTGTGATGCTCGCCGTGTACTCCCTGCTGATTCACCTGGATTTCTCAGTACAGGCCGCCATGGTCATGTTCGGCGCTTGCGTAGCCTTGAGTATGTTCTGCGTCATCCTCCGTCATCGCAGCAATCAGAAAAAAGGCGACAGTCTGCATCTTATCGGCGAGGATGTTCGTCACGAACATCGCATCGAGCATTCCTAACTCGCCTCGAAAAATTTCCCAAGGCGCCCGGTTAGCCAGCCGGGCGTTTTTGTTTGGACATTCGAGACTTCGTTGACCGACAGCAAACTGCTTAAGTACCACTCCTTGGTCTAATGCCTGCGAAGCATGTGTACGACGTGTCAGCAATGTCCGTGTAATCCGCTGAACCCATGCTTTCTGATGCATCTCAACGATTTGGAAACGCTTGCAACTGTAAGCAATCCGCAGCTAAAGTCGCAGACTTTGCAACTATCACATTCGTAATGTCGCATTAGGCCTGTTTACGTCCGGCCCCT